>Ga0209026_1000246_pt1 | contig 69164 bp, 61 predicted proteins | sample AraplaCL_Col_mCL_FD_184262 | JGI IMG/M metagenome (GOLD analysis project Ga0209026, IMG submission 184262) | Arabidopsis root microbial communities from the University of North Carolina, USA - plate scrape CL_Col_mCL (SPAdes) (version 2) | ecosystem: Host-associated > Plants > Roots >...
TTACCTTCTGCATGCAAAAAGGTTATAATACCCGGTATTGCATCCTCATCGATATGAGCCTGCCATCAGGCGTAAAGCGGTTTATGTTATGGGATTTCAGCAAAAAAGAGGTTGTCACATCGGGACTTATCAGCCATGGATGTGGCAGCATGCCTTGGTCGGGCAAATGGAGCAAAGATAAGCCGCAATTCAGCAACCTCGATGGCAGCCATTGCACCGCCCTTGGCAAATATCGCATCGATCAGCGGGCGTACAGCGCCTGGGGTATCCACATTAAATACTACCTTACGGGATTAGAATCCACCAACAACAATGCGTTTAAACGCGAGATCGTTTTCCACTCCTGGGAAAGTGTGCCCGAAACCGAAGTGTATCCCGACGGTGTACCCGAAGGGTGGGGCTGCCCGGCTATTTCAAACAATGTGATGAAGGTTATGGATAATCTGCTTTGTAAACAGAAAAAACATACGCTTTTGTGGGTTTATAGTTAAGGTTAATTATTAAAATATTAGTAATTTAGTATTACACGGTTTTTAATAATATATGGCTACTTCACCCAAAGAAGGTAAACTAATTTACCATTTGACGTCATTTGACAATCTTGAAAGCATTTTAAGAAATGGATTGATTTCTCGAAGTGATTTAGCTAACTTTGATGATGTTGCCGAGAAAGAGATAATAAATCACCGGGAACTAATGGGACTAAATGGCTTTGTACCATTTCATTTTTTTGGTGGGAACCCATTTGACGGTGCTGTTCAAAAAACTCATTCTGATAAAACATTTATATTTCTGACTTTACATAGGTCTTTTGCACAAAAGAAAAAATTTAAAATATTAATACAACATCCGTTGTCGTTAATTGACTGTGAACCACTATCGTATTCAGAAGGCTTTGATGCAATAGATTGGGAGATTATGGAATTAAGAGATTATTCAAATCATAAATGCAGAGAAATTTGCATGGCAGAATGTTTATCTCCAGCAACTATAAGTCCCAGGGACTTTTTTTGCATATATACACCAAACCAAGATATCAATAATAAAGTTATAAAGTTGAGAAATGCCATTCTGGGTGAAAATGCGTTTTACGTTAATGTTAACTCAACACTTTTTTTATAATGATTAACTACACTATAGGCAATATATTGGAATCTAGTTCAGATGCGATCATCAACACAGTTAATTGTGAGGGCTACATGGGGAAGGGTATAGCTTATCAGTTTAAAGTGAAATACCCTAATAATAATAAACAGTATGAGGAAGCTTGCAAAACAGGTAAATTTAAAATTGGTTCTATATTAACCTTTGTAGAAAATGAAAAGTTAATTATTAATTTCCCAACCAAAAGCGAGTGGAGAAAAAAATCCGAATATTCATATATAACAAAAGGACTGGAAACTCTTGTGGATATGCTTCCAAAGCTAAATGTCAGGTCTATTGCTTTTCCACCACTTGGATGTGGTAATGGGGGACTTGAATGGACAAAAGTAAAAACCTTGATTACCGATGCTATTGAGCCGTATGAGGATTACTTTGATTTCATCCTTTATGAGCCATCAAATAATATAAATACAGTTACAAATACGAAAAAAATCCCTAAGCTAAATGCATCCCATGTGATTTTAATGCATCTTAAGCTGGGGTTAAAAAAATTTAATAAAACAAGGCTGCAAAAATCTGCTTTTTTCATAAACATATTCTCCGGGGAGCAGTACTTTAAGTTCAACGCACATAATTTCGGCCCATATACACATGCTATCGATATCTTAAGCAGAGACATCAAAGAATATCAGCAATATTACAATTTCACCACAGAACAAGCTCTACAAGCCGCAGAAAACACACTAGTAAGCAATTCTCTGATAGAAAAGCTCGAAAAATTTGAAGAACCTATTTTAAAATCCCTGTATCTAACAAACCAGATCGATTCTGATAAAGAATTAGAACTTATCTCAACCATTCTTTACATCTTGACAGTAAATAAGGCTGTTAAATTAGATTCATTTCCAAATGAATTTTTGAAATGGTCTGAAGAAAAAGCTTCAAAATTCACATCATCCGATATAAATTTAGCTATCGACTTATTAAAAAGAAAGGGGATTTTAATTGAAACCCTAGTAGGCATTGAATTAAGCAGAGGATAACAACACCACTCAGCCCCCTTGCACTTTACAACTTTATTACGCACCTTTGTGGTGCTTATAGAGAAAGACGGAGGGATTAGACCCTGCGATGTCTTAGCAACCTGTACTTACAAGGTGCTACATTCTACTTAAACCACACTTCGCGGTTTAAGACAGATAAGCGGAAGTCAAACCAAAAACCCGACTTTTCGACATAAGCTTTTAGGTATCAAGTAGCGAGTATCAAGTAGCAAGATTGATTTTGAATCAAAAAATCCTGTACTCGAACATTGCATGTACTCGATACTTGATACTAACTACTTGATACTAACACATGGACATCAGACAAGAACTAAAAAAACGTATTCTCATTATCGACGGCGCGATGGGCACCATGATACAGCGGTATCAGCTCACCGAGGCCGACTTTCGGGGCGAGCGTTTTAAAGATCACCCATCGGATCTGCAGGGCAATAACGACCTGCTCAACATCACGCGCCCCGATGTGATCAAAGCTATACATGCCGATTATCTGGATGCAGGTGCCGATATTATCGAAACCAATACTTTCAGCACCCAGGTGATATCGCTGGCCGATTATCAGCTGGAGCCTTTAGCTTACGAATTAAGCTACGAGGGCGCCCGGCTGGCTAAAGAAGTTGCTACAGAATACACCCAAAAGAACCCCGACAAACCTCGTTTCGTTGCCGGTGCTATTGGCCCAACAAACCGTACAGCTTCCCTATCGCCCGACGTGAACGACCCGGGTTACCGCGCCGTTACTTTCGACGACCTGGTGAATGCCTATTACGATCAGGTACGCGGCCTGGTTGATGGCGGTAGCGACGTATTATTGATCGAAACTATTTTCGATACGCTTAACGCCAAAGCGGCCATCTTCGCCATCAAGAAATACGAAGACGAGTGCAAGTCTGCCGGTAAGGATTATGCGGCTTTCCGACCGACAGGTGGCATCATGATCTCGGGTACCATTACAGATGCTTCCGGTCGTACCTTATCCGGTCAAACCGTTGAAGCATTCTGGAACTCGGTGCGCCACGCCAACTTATTATCTGTCGGCTTAAACTGCGCCTTGGGTGCTAAAGAAATGCGCCCGCATATCGAAGAGCTTTCTACCATCGCCGATGTATTCATATCGGCTTACCCTAACGCGGGTTTACCGAACGAGTTTGGCGCATACGACGAAACACCACACGAAACCGCGCATTTAGTTGAAGACTTTATGGAAAGCGGCCTCGTAAATATTGCCGGTGGTTGTTGCGGCACCACACCCGATCACATCCGCTGCATCGCCGAAAAGGCGGCAAAGCTGGCACCACGAATAGTACCTCAAATTACGCCCTACATGCGTTTAAGCGGGTTGGAATCGGTAAACATCACACCCGAAACCAATTTTGTAAACGTAGGCGAACGTACCAATATCACCGGCTCACCAAAATTCAGCAAGCTCATCTTGTCAGAAGATTTTGAAGGTGCTTTGGTTGTTGCCCGCCAGCAAGTCGACGGCGGCGCGCAGGTGATCGACGTGAACATGGACGAAGGTATGATCGATTCGGAAGCTACGATGGTGAAGTTTTTAAACCTCATCGCCTCCGAACCGGATATCGCCAAACTGCCCATCATGGTCGATTCGAGTAAATGGACGGTGATCGAAGCCGGCTTAAAATGTTTGCAAGGCAAAGGCATCGTCAACTCTATCTCGCTTAAAGAGGGCGAAGAAAAATTCCGCGAGTACGCCCGCAAGATCATGCAATATGGCGCCGCTACTGTAGTGATGGCTTTTGACGAACAAGGCCAGGCCGATAATTACGAACGCCGTATCGAGATCTGCAAGCGCAGTTACGATATCCTGGTGAACGAGATCGGCTTCCCGCCGCAGGATATCATCTTCGACCCGAACATTTTAACCGTTGCCACGGGACTGGAAGAGCATAACAACTACGCCGTCGATTTCATCAACGCTACCCGCTGGATAAAAGAGAACCTGCCACACGCTAAGGTAAGCGGCGGTGTAAGTAATATCTCCTTCTCCTTCCGGGGAAATAACGTCGTGCGCGAAGCCATGCACTCGGCATTTTTATACCACGCCATTAAGGCAGGTATGGATATGGGCATCGTTAACGCAGGTATGCTCGAAGTTTACGAAGAGATACCGAAAGACTTATTGGAGCGTGTTGAAGACGTATTATTGAACCGTCGCCCGGACGCTACAGAACGATTGGTTGATTTTGCCGAAACCGTAAAAAGTAAAGGCAAAGAGATCGTTAAAGACGAAGAATGGCGCAAAGACCCTGTCGAAAAACGCTTATCCCACGCCCTGGTAAAAGGTATTATCGAATACCTGGATGACGACGTGGAAGAAGCGCGTTTAAAATATGCCAAGCCTTTAGAGGTGATCGAAGGCCCGTTGATGGATGGGATGAACATTGTAGGCGACTTATTTGGTGCAGGTAAAATGTTCTTACCACAGGTGGTAAAATCGGCAAGGGTAATGAAAAAAGCCGTGGCTTATTTGCTGCCGTTTATCGAACTGGAAAAACAACGCGTAATTGATGCCGGCGAAACAACGGGTAACGAACGCGCCAACGCGGGTAAGGTGTTAATGGCTACCGTAAAAGGCGACGTGCACGATATCGGTAAAAACATTGTGGGCGTGGTACTGGCCTGTAATAACTTCGAGGTGATCGATCTGGGCGTAATGGTACCCGCGCAAAAGATTATCGAAGAAGCCAAAGCGCAAAACGTCGATATCATCGGCTTAAGCGGATTGATCACACCATCACTTGATGAGATGGTGCATTTCGCTAAAGAAATGGAACGCCAAAATTTCACTATCCCGCTAATTGTTGGCGGTGCAACTACTTCGCGTATCCACGCCGCTGTTAAGATCGCACCGAACTACTCCGGCCCGGCTATCCACGTTTTAGATGCCTCCCGAAGCGTTACCGTTTGCAGCAGCCTGATGAGTCACGAAAATCGCGACAGCTATATCCAGGGTATCCGCGATGAATACGATAAAGCACGCGAAGCGCATTTAAATAAAAAGTCCGACAAGCGTTTTGTAACGATTGACGAAGCACGAAAACAACGGATTGAATTAAACTTAAACGGTGCAATGCCGCCAAAACCAACCTTTACGGGAACGAAGGTTTTTGAAGCTTTCCCTTTAGAAGAATTGGTTCCCTATATCGATTGGACGCCATTCTTCCATACCTGGGAGCTGCGCGGCAGTTTCCCTAAAATATTTGATGATAAATACGTGGGTGTTGAAGCTAAAAAACTGTATGACGACGCACAGGCTTTATTGAAAAAAATAGTCGACGAAAAGTTGCTACAAGCTAATGGCGTTATCGGTTTCTGGCCGGCAAACAGCGTTGGCGATGATATTGAGTTGTATACCGACGAAAGCCGCACCACGGTTTTAGACACCATCTATACCCTTCGCCAGCAGGCGGAGAAAGTTAAGGATGAGCCATACTACGCCCTGTCGGATTTTATCGCACCAAAAGCAAGCGGCGTACCCGATTATTGGGGCGGTTTTGCCGTAACAGCGGGTATTGGCTGCGACGAGCTGGTTGCCAAATTCGAAGCCGATTACGACGATTACAACAGCATTATGGCCAAGGCAATTGCCGACCGTTTGGCCGAAGCTTTCGCCGAAAAAATGCACGAGCTGGTACGCAAGGATTACTGGGGCTATGCCAAAGAAGAACACCTGGAAAGCGAAGACCTGATCAAAGAAAAATACCAGGGGATCCGCCCGGCACCAGGATACCCCGCCTGCCCTGATCATACCGAAAAAACAACGCTGTTTAAACTGCTCAAAGCCGAAGACAATGCCCAAATGCACCTCACCGAAAGCCTGGCCATGACACCGGCGGCGTCGGTAAGCGGATTTTATTTCGCCCATCCGCAATCACGCTATTTTGGCTTAGGTAAGATCAATAAGGATCAGGTAGAGGATTACGCGGTACGTAAAGGTGTGCCGTTGGAGGATGTGGAGAAGTGGTTGAGTCCGAATTTGGCATATTAGTATCAAGTAGTTAGTATCAAGTATCAAGACAGAAAATCACTATGCACAATTTTAAAGAACTCAAAGTCTGGAAAGCTGGCATACAATTATCAAAGTCGATATTTATATTAACTAAAACCTTTCCTACTGATGAAAGATTTGGACTGATCTCTCAAATGAACAGGGCTGTAGTTTCCATTCCTTCGAATATTGCCGAAGGTTGTGGAAGGAAATCCGACAAAGAACTTCACCAATTTTTAAATATCTCTTTGGGATCTGCTTTCGAATTAGAAACGCAATTAATAATTGCCAGAGAATTTGAATACATAAATGATGAAACCCTAAATACGATCTGTAATTTAGTTTCCGAAATACAAAAGATGATCTACGGCTTGCAAAAAAGTCTTGCTACTTGATACTAACTACTTGATACCAATTAATGAAAATAACCGAACACATCGCTAACGCCAAAGGCAAAACACTATTCTCCTTCGAACTCCTGCCGCCTGTTAAGGGCTCGAGCATACAAGGCATTTTTAACGCCATAGACCCATTAATGGAGCTCAACCCTCCATTTATAGATGTAACTTCACTGCGCGAAGACCATATCTATAAAGAACACCCGAACGGCTTGCTCGAAAAAGTAATTACCCGCAAGCGCCCCGGTACAGTTGCTGTTTGCGCGGCGATCATGAATAAATACAAGGTAGATGCTGTGCCACACTTAATATGCGGTGGTTTCACCAAAGAAGAAACCGAGTATGCGCTCATCGACCTGCAATTCTTAGGCATCGATAACGTATTGGTGCTGCGCGGCGATGCCCGCAAAGCCGATTCAGGATTTGTACCAACAGTCGGCGGCCATACCTACGCTACCGACCTGCTTGGCCAGGTGGTGAACATGAATAACGGCATTTACCTGCACGATGATGTGGAATCACCTTACAAAACCGACTTCTGCATCGGCGTAGCCGGTTACCCCGAAAAACATTTCGAAGCGCCAAACTTGAAGACCGACTTTAAATACCTCAAGCAAAAGGTGGATATGGGCGCAGGATTTATTGTTACCCAAATGTTTTTCGATAACCAAAAGTACTTCGATTTTGTAAATAACTGCCGCGCCAATGGCATCAACGTACCCATCATTCCAGGCTTGAAACCCATTACGGTTTCCAAACAGTTGATCAGTTTATCAAAGATCTTCCACATCGATATCCCCGAAGCATTAACCGAAGCCATTACCGAAGCTAAAACCAAGGAAGATGTACGCGAGGTAGGTATACAATGGATGATACAACAATGTAAAGAGCTGGTTAAGTTTGGCGTACCTGTATTGCACTTTTACACCATGGGCAACCCCGAACCGACGAAACGAATAGCACAGGCGGTGTTTTAATTTTATCGCGATATTTTTAAATTTGAGACAACGGATACTTAGTCGCCCTCGTACTGTTTAAAGCTATTTCTCAAGTCTAAACTATCACTATGAAATTTATTGTTACGTTTAAAACCCCCATTTTTACAACCGGAGCGTATAAAGTTGCGCCCTCTAATCCCATTGAGGCTGTTGTAATAAGCGATTATACCATCACAGGTAATTTTTTAACCTGCACCACTACCGATTTTAATCGCAAAATGGTCATCCCCCTGGATAATATCCTCGGACTGTGTGAATCGTTTGAGTAATTAAAGATATTGTGCCAGTTGCTTTTCGAGCTCTGTAGCCGATGTAAAATGAATCGATACGATGCCCATCTCGCGCGCGGCTAAAATATTGCGGTAATTATCGTCTATAAATAAAGCTTCTTCGAGTCTGACATGGTACCGGTCTAACAACAACCTATAAAACTCCGGCGCAGGTTTGCGGATACCTTCCAGTCCCGATATCACCAGCCCGTCAAACCAGCTTAAAAAATCGTATTTATTTAACGCGATTGGCCACGTTTCCGCCGACCAGTTGCTCAGCGCGTAAAGTTTATATTTTCCACTTTTCTTTAACTCCTCAAATAATTCCAGCATCCCCGGCATGGATCCGTTCAGCATTTCGTCCCAGCGGCCATAAAACGCGCGGATGTTGGCTTCATGTTCCGGGTATTGCGCCACCAGCATATCAGTACCTTCCTTTATCGATCGCCCGGCATCCTGTTCCTCGTTCCATGCTGATGTACAGATATTGGTCAGGAAGTCATCGATTTCCGCTTCATCAGCAAACAGTTTTTTATAAAGGTGTTTAGGATGCCAGTCTATAAGTACAGCGCCAAGGTCGAATATAATAGTGTTGATCATAAAGGTAAAAATAGAAGGATTATGGTAGAAACGAGCAATTTTCTCCCCTCACCAAAATTCTGTACATTCGTTAAAAATCGAAATTATATGTTCAAATATTTACAGCGCGCCGTATTATTTGCAGGTGCCGCAATTATAGCAACATCGTGCTCACAACCTAAAACAACAACCACGATCGACGAGCAGGACGGCCTGGCCGCTTTTAATAAAGACAGCCTGGTGAAACACATCGTTACCTTATCATCAAACGAGTTTAAGGGCCGCCGCCCCTTCACTATCGGCGAAACCAAAACCATCGCTTACCTGCAGAACACCTTTAAAGCTTACGGATTAGAGCCCGGCAATGGCAGCAGCTATTTGCAGGAAGTTCCGATGGTCGAGATCAGCCCAAAAACAGTATCACCACTTTGGGTAAAATCACCCAAAGGCACGTTCGATTTACAGAATATTAATGATTTTGTACTATGGACAGAGCGTACCGATACGGTAAATACCTTAAAAGAAGACGACCTGGTATTTGCAGGCTACGGAGTAGTAGCGCCCGAATACAACTGGAACGATTATGCCGGTTTGGATGTAAAGGGCAAAGTAGTGATGGTTATGGTGAACGACCCGGGCTGGGATCAGGGCGACAGCACCTTATTCAAAGGTAAAACCATGACCTACTACGGCCGCTGGACGTACAAGTTCGAAGAAGCCGCGCGCCAGGGCGCCAAAGGCTGTATCATTATCCACAATACCGCGGCAGCATCGTATCCATTCAACGTGGTACAAAACTCCAACAGCGGCGTTAAGCTGCACCTGGATAAACGAGCCAATCATGCTTACCAATTGGCTGTGCAAGGCTGGGTAACACACGAAAGCGCTATTAAAATTTTACTATACGCAGGTAAAGATACCAGCGTATTAATGGATGCCAACAAGCGCGGTTTTAAAGGGTTTGATCTGAACACCAAGCTTTCGGTGATGCTAAATACCAAAGTTGTTTTCAATAAATCGCATAACGTTGTCGCCAAAATAACCGGCACCAAACGCCCGGATGAAACTATTATTTATACCGCGCACTGGGATCATTTCGGTGTGGGTAAACCCGATGAAAAAGGCGATACCATTTACCATGGCGCTTTGGATAACGGCAGCGGCACAGCATCTATCTTAGAGATCGCCCGCGCCTTCAAAAGCATGAAAACCAAGCCCGAACGCACCATCGTATTCATCTCGGTAACGTCCGAGGAGCAAGGTTTATTAGGTTCAGAATATTATGCCCAGCACCCGATATACCCGGTAGATAAAACCGTAGCCAACATCAATATCGACGAGATCAACAACTACGGCAAAACCAAAGATTTCACTATAGCGGGAGCAGGTCAAAGCGAGCTGGAAGATTATATTGTCGACGAAGCCAAAAAAACCGGTCGCTACCTGGCTCCCGAAACGCATCCCGAAGCCGGTCACTATTTCCGCTCGGATCATTTTAACTTCGCTAAAGTTGGTGTACCGTCGGTTAGCGTAGGCGCGGGTGTCGATGTGGTTGGTAAAGGCAAAGAATACGGCCAGAAAGCCGAAGACACTTACAACCAAACCCGTTACCACCGCCCGGCTGATATGTACGACAGCACCTGGAACTTAGACGGCGGTATGGAAGATATCGAAATGCTTTTCCAGGTAGGCAAACGCCTGGCCGCCGAAAGCACTTTCCCACAATGGAAAGATGGCTCAGAGTTTAAAAAGCTGAGGCAGTAAGTTTAATGTGCAGATGTGCGAATATGTAAATGTGCAAATGCCTTTTATAATTTGCACATCTGCACATTTACTCATTTGCACATTAGTTCCCCCTTTAGGGGGTTAGGGGGTTTCGTTCTCCAACAAATATTTCTTAAACCCTGCAAAATCAGTACCCAGGCTAACCGATAAACTCGGCTTGCTCTGCAATTCTTTCACCTGCTCCGGCACCACGATCTTAGCCGCTATCTCCTCCGAAAATACTTCAGGAAACTTGCATGGATGCGCAGTCGATAAAAATATACCTGCGGCCTTGCTATCTGGGTTAACTTTTTGATAATCTTTTAAAGCCTGCCACGCGATAGCCGTATGCGGGCAAACGACATAATCATATTGTTTATAAACAGCCTCAATAGCTTCTCGGGTTTGCTCGTCAGTATAACTGCAGCCGCTTACCAGTTGTTTTAGCTTTTCAGGATCCTGGAATATATGCGCTATACGGATCCAGTTGCTTGGGTTACCCACATCCATCGCGTTGCTTAACGTTGCCACCGATGGTTTTGGTTTATAAAAACCGGTGCTTAAAAACTGCGGCACGGTATCATTAGCGTTGGTAGCGGCGATAAATTGCTTTACCGGCAAGCCCATTTTCCAGGCTAATAAGCCAGCGCCTAAATTTCCGAAGTTTCCGCTAGGCACCGAGAATACCACTTCGCTTTTACCGGCACGCAGCAATTGCGCATAAGCGTTAAAATAGTAAAAGGTCTGCGGGATTAACCGCGCAATATTGATAGAATTGGCTGAGGTCAATCTGAATTTCTCGTTCAGTTCATTATTCACAAAGGCCTGTTTAACCAGGGCCTGGCAATCGTCAAAAGTACCGTCAACTTCTACCGCGCGGATGTTTTGGCCGTTGGTGGTCAATTGCTGCTCCTGTATCGGGCTCACTTTGCCTTTAGGGTACAATATGGTTACACGGGTATTCGGTACGCCTAAAAACCCCAGCGCTACGGCACCACCGGTATCGCCGCTGGTGGCTACCAAAATATCCAGCATTTTCTCGCCATCACGTAAAAAGTAGCTCATCACCCGGCTCATAAAGCGCGCGCCAAAATCTTTAAAGGCTAACGATGGCCCATGGAAAAGCTCCAACACATAAACGTCTTCTTCCAGCTTTACTATCGGGGCTTCAAAGTTTATCGCGTCTTCAACTATGGCTTTCAGATCCTTTTCGGGGATCGCATCGCTCAGCATGGTTTTAGCCACTTCAAAAGCAATCTCCGCCAGGGAATATTTGGCCAGGTCGCGTAAAAAATCCGGGTTTAATTTGGGGATGCTCACCGGCATATATAAGCCTTTATCTTGCGGCAAGCTGTTAAAAACGGCTTCCTTAAAAGGCACATGCACTGCCGGGCTATTGGTACTGTAAAATTTCATCGTGTGTTTAACCTAATATTTGCGGGCCTTGTTCATTCACCGCTGATACGTAAGTATAGCTGGCAATGTTGAGGGTTTTTAAATGTTGTTGAATTTTTTGTGTGATTTCGTTCGCGGTTTGCTCATCGCGGGTAAAGGCAAAAACCGACGGGCCCGAGCCGGAGATGCCGAAGCTGATCGCGCCGCCTTCCATCGCCATCTCGCGCATTTTGTAAAAATCGGGGATCAAAATGGAGCGCGTTGGCTCAACTAAAACATCGTGCATGCTGCGGCCGATCAGGTCAAGGTCGTTCATAAACAAACCGCTCACCAAACCGGCTACGTTGCCCCATTGTACTACGGCGTCTTTCAATTGTACGCTTTTGCGGATCATCTGCCGCGCATCGCGCGTTGGTACGTCCACATCGGGGAATACGATAGCGCAGTACAGCCCTTTCGGAACTGGCAATTTAATAATATCCAAAGGCTCGTAGCTACGGATCAACACAAAACCGCCAAGCATGGCTGGTGCCACATTATCGGCATGGCCGTAGCCACAGGCCAGTTCTTCGCCTTTCATAGCAAAAGGTACCATTTGCATCGGTGTCAGCAAATCGCCCATTAATTTATTAATGGCATACAAGCCCGCTACCGTACTTGCCGAGCTCGAACCCAGTCCACTGCCGATAGGCATCTTTTTGTAAAGCTCTATCTCCACACCCACATCGGTACGGTCAACATATTTCAGATAATGTTGTACGCTGGCGCTGACGGTATTTTTTTCGGCGGCCTTGGGCAATTTGCCGTTATCACCTTCAATCTTGGTGATGATCACCCCCGGTTTATCAACCAGGCGCATCACTACTTCATCGCCGGGCGCGTTAACCGCGAATCCCAAAACGTCAAACCCGCATACTACATTGGCAACCGTCGCCGGCGCAAATACTTTTATTGATTTCATTTTATTTTAGTCCAATTAACCACTTGTCATTTCGAGCGAGCGCAGCGACGAGAAATCTTCTGCTGTAGACTCATCGCTTCGCAAGTCGCTTTCAGAAGATTTCTCCCTACGGTCGAAATGACAATTTAGTTATGTCTCATTTCTTGATTCTACTAATGCGCGCCCACATTCACAATATCTGCAAACACACCCGCGGCGGTAACCTCTGCGCCCGCGCCCGGTCCTTTCACTACCAATGGCCTTTCCTTATACCGCCCGGTAGTAAAGGAAATAATATTATCACTTCCCGAAAGGGTATAAAAAGGATGGTTCTCGTCAACCGCCTCTAAAGTAATACTTACCTTGCCATCTTCCAGCTTGCCAATATAGCGCAGTACTTTTCCGGCGGCTTCGGCTTTCGCTTTCATATCAGCGAAGAACTTGCCTTCGTTGTTTAGCTCTTTATAAAAATCAGCTACGCTACCTGCATCAAGGCAAGCCTTTGGCAGCATGCTTTCAATGTTCACGTCGCCTGGCTCCAGTATATAGCCAGCATCACGGGCAAGTATCAGCATTTTGCGCATAAAGTCGGTACCGCGCAAATCATCACGCGGATCGGGTTCGGTATAGCCCTTATCCTGCGCGGTTTTCACCACATCATGGAAGCTTACATCGCCCTTAAAGTTATTGAAGATGAACGATATCGTCCCCGAAAGGATAGCCTCGATGCGGATCACCCGGTCGCCACTCATCATCAGGTCTTTGAGGGTACGTACTATCGGTAAACCCGCACCAACATTGGTTTCATAATAAAAATCAACACCGTGCCTGCGGGCGGTTTCCTTAAATATTTTGTACTGGGCGTAAGTTCCTGAGTTACCTATTTTGTTGCAGGTAACGATGGAGATGTTCGAGCGGAAAACCCTCTCGTAATACCCAATCGGCACCGGGCTTGCAGTATTATCGGCAAACACACAGTTCGGCAAGTTCATGTCCTGCATTTTGGCGATAAATTCGTCGAGGTTGGCGGTCAGATCGGATGCTTCCAAAGTTTCCTTCCAGTTATCCAGCGACAAGCCATCTTCGCTAAACACCATTTTACGGGTATTGCTGATGCCGACGATCTTCACCTGGATACCGTTGTGCTTTTTCAAAAATTCCACATGTTCGTTTAACTGGCGAAACAAGGTTGTACCGATATTACCTGTACCCAGGCAGAACACATGCAAAGTTTTGTTTAGCGATACGAAGAACGAATCGTGCACCGCATTCAAGGCTTTCGCCAGATCGGATCGGGAAATGATCACCGAGATATTGTACTCCGACGATCCCTGCGCTATCGCCCTTACATTGATACCGTTGCGGCCCAGCGCATGGAACAGTTTACCCGAAATGCCCGGGGTTTGCTTCATATTTTCGCCAACAATAGCCAGTACCGACAGGTTTTGTTCGATCTGCGGTTTATCCAGTTTTTTGGCTTGCAGCTCCAGCTCAAACTCCTGCTCAATTAAGTGCAGTGCTTTTACCGCATCCGCGGGAGGAATAGCGAAGGTAATGCTATGCTCGGATGATGACTGAGTGATCAATATTACACTGATCTGCTCACGCGCCAGCATACTGAACAGGCGGCCGCTAAAGCCTGCCTTACCCACCATACCGCTGCCTTCCAGATTAATAATGCTCACCTCATTGATGGACGAAATGCCTTTGATCGGCAGGTTCGACGCACCGACATCATGCTTAATATAAGTTCCGCCAAAAGCGGTATCAAAAGTATTCAGGATAACGATAGGTATCTTTTTCAGGAATGCCGGGATCATCGTGGGCGGATAGATCACCTTCGCGCCGAAGAATGAAAGCTCCATTGCTTCGGTGTATGATAGTTCCGGTAACGAAAAAGCCTTCTTCACCAAACGCGGGTCGGCGGTCATCATCCCGTTCACGTCCGTCCAGATCTGTATCTCGTCAGCATTCAACGCCGAGCCCAAAATCGCCGCGGTGTAGTCACTCCCGCCACGGCCTAAAGTGGTAACGCGGCCAGCATCGTTGCTCGATATAAAGCCGGTTACAAAAAGTAAACGGCCGGTATTTTCATAATAGTAATTTCGCACCAGCATTTCAGTGAGTTCCATATTCACCTTGGCATGGCCAAAGCTGCTATCGGTTTTGATCAGGTCGGCAGCGTTTACAAACTGCGCTTGCGGAAAGTGCTTCGCGGCAATTTTGCTCACCATAAAGGTCGAGCAGCGCTCGCCGTAGCTCAGCACGAGGTCTTTGGTCTGTGCAGTTAGTTCGCGTAAGCTTAAAATGCCGTTTAGCAGGTCTTCAAGCTCATTAAAATAGATCTTGAGTTTGGTAAATACCGGGTTTTGCTGCTGCACATCCAATAAAGCTTTTACCACATCAAAGTGCTTTTTCTCGAGTTGTGCAAGCGGTTCAGCAAAGCTGTTGCCCAAAGCGGCCTGCTCGGCCATAGATATCAACAGGTTGGTAACGCCGCTCATGGCCGATAATACAACTACCGGGTTTTCGCCATTTTGGGTTTCTTGTTTCAGGATGCTGAGTACAGTGCTGATACTTTGTACCGAACCAACCGATGTACCGCCGAATTTTAAAACTTTCATTTTTTAGTTAAATAAAAAAAGCCTTTCTCTTTTGGAGGAAGGCTTTTTTGTGATCTTATATTTTTCAATTTTCTACAAAAACTATCCTTCCTCCAGTTTTAACCCGGTGGTTGTGGTTGTTGTTGTAGTAATTGTGTTCATGTTCATTTTATTATCGTTTGCTTAGTTTTTGTAAGCGCCGGTAAAGTAAGGCTTTATATTTTAAATCTGCAAGCGCAATTTTAAATTTTTTAGATAAAGCCGATGGGTTGAGTAGGGAATAGAAGGAGCAGGACGCAAGAAGCTCTATAAGTTGCAGTCTCTATACGGGTCATTGCGAGTGATAATGTTGTAACCTCTTTGGATAAGCGCACGCAGCTCCTTTTTACTTTTTAATTTTAACTTTTTACTTTACTCCCTATCCCTCACGCGGGCGACTCTTTAAAAATTAAACGGATCGCCAAACAGCAGCAAAATAGTTAAGGCAAATAAATACAGGCTCACCAGGTTTTGCGCGCCTATTAAAATACGCGTCCACCCGCGCGACTCCAAAGTATAGTCCTCCTTTAGCAGCTTCTTTGCCCAATCGTTTAAATTGTACGGCCCAAAACCTATCGAAAACGAGGTAATAATACTCAAAAACAATAACCTTCCCGGTTGTATGCTGTCTTTTACGGTTACAATTTCACCTTCTTTGGTTTCCTTTTTATGCTTGATCTCAATTTCAAGTCTGCCCATAAAAAACAGCAGAAGATAAGCCCGGTAAAACAAATAAATAAACATCATCAAAATGATCAGCGGCTGTAGAGGGTACAAACCGTAGGCGCTTGTAAAATCAAACAGAATGAAGCTGATCCATTTGGTGGCCGCCGAATTATTCAACTCAAACTTGCGGCGCTGGATGGCCGCGGTAATTTTTCGTTGTGCTTCGCTAAATCCTTCACTCCTTAATTGCTCCCTTAATTTGATTAACGCGCCCGGACTGGTACGGTACGTCAACGAATCTAAATTATATGCTGATGCTATTTCCTTGATGTTGGTTATCGTATCCGGCTCAAAAATAACCCCTGCCATATTTGTACAGGCAAAACTTACGTTTTTCAGGTTCACATCAGTAAAAATAGCGCCGCGGATGCTCGAACCTAAAAACGAGCAATTGCTTAATGTGGCCTTGTGGAAATTGGCCCCATCCAAATGCGTATTGAAAAAATTGACATTGGTAAAACGCGTATGAGAAAATTCGACATCATTCAAAACCGACGAATTAAACTCCGAGCTATCGATACTGGTCTTGCTCAGGTCCGCCGACTGAAAATGGGCATTAAAGCAAAACGTATTTTTGATTTGTTTTGAACCTAGCAGATCAAGTCTGCGCCCCACTTTCGGGCCGTACTTTACCCATTTCAAATGTTGCTCACGCGCCTGTTGCCCCAATACCAGCGAGTCGCGGCCGTATACGAGCGGATCAAATTCATCCGCGTCGGCCTTAGTATCATTGATGTTGGCCGTTTGGCCGGGGTACAGGCCTTTTATGGCAACCAGGTACATGCTGCACAATACCGCCACCTTATTGCCTTTATCCGATTCAGGTTGATTCCCTCCAAAAATTATTTTGGTAGTTCCCGGTTTTAAGGTATCTGTTACCATCACAAATGCTGCATCTTTATCCGTCGAAGCAAGGTCGGGCACCGGTTGTGTTTTTTTATGATCGAGCCAGCCGGGCCCAATGGCAGGGTAAAGCCTTTGGTCGAAAAAGTAGTAAACAATAACTTGCCCTTTGGGGTCAATCGTCAGCGAAAACAGATTTTCCTGGTTGCTGCCTTTATCATCGTTAGCCGTTTGGATAAGCATGGCTCCTGCTAACCCCGCCGGTACTTTTGTAAACTTGTATACCCTGTCGGTATACAGGCGCGCATCGCCTGATAACTCGCTGATGGTATATTTTTTGCCGCTGTTGGTGGTAATGTAGTTGGGAGGTTTGGGTTCCTGGTATAAAACTAAAACCAGGTATATCGCTAACGCGGCCAGGTCGTAAAGCAATATCCTGGAATAATGAAGTTTAAAAAGCCTCGGGTTGACTAATAAACACGCATTAACCACAATAATGACTATTATCCCCAAAAGCAGCATAAATACTTATTAATAGATATTAACTAAGTAAATATAAAAAGTTTTACACAGCTACTGGCGGGTTTGCAAATTTGTTTTGACATGATCATATGCGAAGTTGCCTAAACCACAAATGCAGAATTACCCGGCAACTTGCGTTAGCGATCGTAGCGGATACCGGCCTGGTGGCTAATGCCTGCGCAGTATGAGCGTAGAGCGCGGGCCGAAGGCAACGCCCAAAAGGCTAATTCCCAATCGGCGCCCCCGGCGGCATCTCTAAAGCAGGCGCTGGCTGAAACTTAGATGGCTCCTTTTCAAACTCTTCTATCTGCTGCAGGCCCAGGTACAATGCCGCTTTTTGTTTCGGGGCGGCAGCGGCTAATTGGCCTTTCATCCAGCTTTGCAATTCGTGGATCTTTAGCAGCGTTTGGCCCTTCACATTTTCGGCAGTTCCGTTATCTGCAGCTAAACCCAACAAATGTTTAAGTGTCAGGTTATTCACCATCCGCTGCAACTCGCCTTTGTAGCCGGGCCCGGCCGGTGCTTTCCAGGTTTTGAGCAATAGTTGATCAACCACAGGCATAAACCCTGGTTGCCTGCTGTCGCGGGCCTCATATTCGATCAATCGCGCGGCGCGTTCCCCATCAAACAGATTGCTCAGGGTGGCATCCGCAGCAGTTTCGGCTGTCGCTATAGGGTCGAACGTAGAGCCGGTGTGCCCGCCAAATGTTTCTACAGATGACGGATACCCGGTCGGTCGCGGTGGTATCTTTTGTATCAATGCCTCTGGCAGCGCCAGGGCATCAGGTGTAATCGTATTCATCAAGGCGTTAAAAGCGCGCCATTGCTCGGCAGGTTCCACCATTTTGGTGGCTACCTGCCCGTCGTTTTTAATAGCATGGGTATAATATAAACCACCTATCGATTTTGCCGCAGCAATCACCTGGTAGCGGTGCAGCAGGTACATCGGCACGAGCACCTCTTCTAAGGTAGCCATTGGCTCACCCTGGCGGATGGCCTTTTCCGAAAAGTTATCCAAAATATGCTTCCGCACGGTCATCAGCTTATTCAGCTGATCTATCGGGTTAGCGCCATCATCCCACTGGTTAGCCATCGGATGTACGCTCACGGCCTGGTCGGGCGCATAAACATAACCTTGTTTAATGGTTTCATTGGTGATCTTATCCAGTTCGCCATTTTCGTCTGCCCCTTGCGGGAAATCAGAATACCCCCAGATAATGGCCCGTTTATCCCAGCTGCCGATGCCTTTAGCGTACGCGTCTGACAGGTCTATCGTACCATCCGCTTTCAAACTAAACCTCGGGAAAGGATAATCCATTACAGAGCCGCGGTTATTAGGGCTGGCCCCATAATTATGCGTTAAACCCAGCGTATGCCCGATCTCGTGCGCCGATAGCTGGCGGATACGTGCCAGGGCCATTTCTTCCATTTCTTTTGGTACCGGTTTACCATCTCTATAAGGCTGCAGCAACCCTTCGGCGATGAGGTAGTCTTCGCGGTGACGGTCTGAACCGAGCGTAACCATCCCTTTAATAATCTCGCCTGTGCGCGGATCTGTGTACGACGCGCCGTAGCTAAACGCCCTTGTTGGCTTAGCAGAACGGTTTACCCAGTTAACAATGTTATATCGAAGATCCATCGGGTCGGCACCCTCGGGCAGTACTTTTACAATAAACGCGTTTTTATAGCCCGCGGCCTCAAAAGCCTGGTTCCACCACGAGCCGCCTTCAACCAAAGCCTTTTGGATCAACGGCGGCGCACCACGGTCAATATAATACACTATCGGTTCAATCGGCTCGCTTACCGCTGCCGAAGGATCTTTTTTAGCTAAGCGATGACGCTCGATAAAACGTTTCTCAATCGGCTCGCTCATCGGTGCCGAAAAATCAAGGTAGCTAAACCCAAAGTAGCCCGACCGTGGGTCGAACTTGCGCGGTTTATAATTACCATCGGGCAGCTCCACAAAGCTCTGGTGCATATTCACCGTAACCGAACCGGCATCCGGCGCGATATTGCCGCGGCCGCTCCCGGCAAAGGTGAGCACGGCTTCAAACTCGGTATTTTTTGGAAAGTTCTTTGTATTATCAAGGTATACCGCCGAACGGCTATCATCAACCCGGTAACCGCCACCGGCTGCTCCGGCACCACGGCCACGGTTTGCCGCCGCGCTGCCGGTATTAGCTGTACCACTGCCAATGCGGTCGCCAATTTTTTGCGCATCGCGGACGATGAACGGCGTCAGGTCGACCAACACCTTATCGCCTTCGGTAGCAACGGGTGCAAAACCAAAGATGATCGATTTGGCAAAGGCATTCTCCACAGCATGCTGCTCATCGGCGCTGCCCTTAACCGAGCGGTAGTTTAAATTGGGTTCCAGTAAAAATACTTTGGGGCCAACTTTAATAAACTTAGCCACTTCGGCCGAAGCCTGCCCCCGCTCGGCGCCGCCGTTACCAATACCATCAACCAGCGCGCTGAAGTACAGAAACTCTTTATTAAACTGGTTCTCGTCAACCTCCAGGTATACCTTACCGGTTTTATAATCGTAAAAAAAGGTAAAAAACCCTTCCGACTTTTTCAAATTTTGGGTGAATGATTCGATGCTCGCCGTGGGGCGGTTCTCGCCGGCCGGCCGGCCGCTATCAGCTCGCTGGGCAAAAGATTGGCCGCAAACCAGCATGAATGTAACTATTGGTACAAATAGTTTCATGTTTTGATAATTGTTATGATGTCAGTTAGTAAAGTCCTAAATATAATAAACAGCGGGCATAAATTTCAATTTTATCCAAAATGTTGCAATAAAATTTGGAATGGGTAGAGAATGTGCAAATGCGGAGATGTGCAAATGTGCAGATGCTAAAAATACCAGTCATGCCGAACTTGTTTCGGCACCCCATTGTACGGGACGGCAATGCAAACCTCTCCGCGCGTCATTGCGAGGCACGAAGCAATCCCAGACTTACAGAGCAACTCTGCAGGTCTTTTTTGAATTTTAACTTTTTACTTTTGAATTTAAAAAGGGCGTTGCCTGCGGCCGCGCTTTCCGCTCATACTGCACGACCTGTCCCGATGCCCATCGGGAGGCCTTAGCCACAGGGCCGGTATCCGCTGCAATCGCTAACGCAAAACACCAAATAATGCCTTTCCTATTAAATAATTTTCCCTCATTTAACAATGTTAAATAATTTAACATCATTAAATAAAAAAACTTCGAAACGCTTAAATACATGCTTAAAGGCAATAATTCATTTGATTTTTCAATATTTAACATGATTAAACAATTTAACAATGTTAAATTTGAATTTAAGGCCGTCTGGGTATATTTATGTAAATTGCCGTAGTTATAAACTACAATGGAAGAAGGTCATTCTGAGATACTTAAAACGATCCTACAAATAACTACCGGTTTAGGCCTAATTTTCATACCCGAAGATGAGACAGAAGGTGAAGTATGTTTTGCCAATAATCCCGGCCTCCGCCCCGAGTTTAAGCAAACCTTTACGGCAACAGACTTACAGAATTACATTTACGCGGTATCGCACATCCCGGCCTGTTGCCAACAACATCAGGATTTATTAAACACAAAAGATGCCGTTACTTTTTGGAATATAGTAGAAGCAGGAGCTCAAGCCCGGCATTGAATCTTCAGAAAAGTCCGCGTCCTCACAAATAAAAATCCGAAATCGAAAATCCGAAGTCCGAAATTATAATGCTTTACTGATCAGATCAGTGATCACATCAAAAGTTTCCTGACAGGGCAGGTAACGTTGGGTAGCATCGGTACTGGTATTGAAATAGATGCGGCTCTTGCCCGAACCTGTAACGGTTAAAAAATCGCCAAGGTTTTTAATATGCGTTATGTTGTTAATGTTTACCAGGGTAGTTACATCTTGCCCGTTATCGGGTACGGTTACGGTTATCCAGCCTTTCATGTATATAAATCAAATTGGGTTTGACCGACAAATTTATTGTTTTGGCGCTATTATCAAAGCGTTTCCCATTTAGTTATATTTCATAATCATATCTTTGCCCAACGCATGCAGGGACTAATTACAAAATCAACCGGAAGCTGGTACGAGGTGCTTACACCCGATGGCCACCGGCTTGACTGCCGCATTAAGGGCAAATTCCGTATCAAGGGCATCACCACAACCAACCCTTTGGCCGTTGGCGATCAGGTTGATTTTGAGATGGAGCCCGAACAAAAAACCGGCGTCATTACCACCCTGCACGAGCGCAAAAACTATATTATCCGCAAGTCCATTAACCTGTCGCGCCAGGCGCAGATCATCGCTGCCAACCTCGATCAGGCTTTTTTAGTGGTCACGCTGGCGTCGCCGCGCACGTCGCTTGGTTTTATCGACCGTTTTTTGGTTACTGCCGAAGCCTATCACATCCCGGCAAGACTGGTATTTAACAAACTCGACCTGTTTAGCAAAGAGGGCCTTGAGATTTTAGCGCTTTACCGCGAGATCTACGAAAAGCTGGGCTACAAATGCTACGAAGTTTCGGCACTGGTAGGCACACAGGTCGACGCACTCGTAGCCGATCTGAAAGATAAAGTAAGCTTGTTCTCTGGTCATTCCGGTGTAGGTAAGTCTACCCTCATCAACCGCATCCTGCCCGACCTTAACCTGCGCACCAACCAGGTATCCGACTGGCACGATAAAGGCATGCACACCACCACCTTCGCCGAAATGTTTGAGCTGCCGCAGGGTGGGTCTATAATAGATACCCCAGGCATCCGCGAATTAGGAATAGTAGATATCGAGAAAGCCGAACTTGGCGGCCTCTTCCCCGAAATAAGGCAATACATGGAGCACTGCCGCTTTAAAAACTGCCGGCATATTAACGAGCCGGGCTGTGCCGTAATGGCCGCGGTAGAGAGTGGCGATATCGAGCCATCGCGCTATGATAGTTATCTCAGTATCTATCACGGTAACGATACCCGGGCATAGCCTATTTTTCTATAATAAAATCTTTCAGATAACTGCATTCGCCAACGGCGCGTTTGTAAAAAGCGGTTTTTTTGTAATTGGTCTTCAACTCAGTGAACAGGTCGTTCCCACGCAGCTGCAACTGATAGGTCTTTTCCAATTCATTAAAATCGGTAGCGTCGTAGTTGGGTGCAACAGCTTGTTTTTGCCGGCATTTGGCTGCCATATAAGTACATTTAGCTTTAAATTCGGCGGTTTTGCCAAACCTGCGGGCTATCATAAAGTACTCCTCTGCATTCAGGGTTTTAATGTAGTCTGCATCATAGTACTCTCCTCTGGCACGGCCAAAATCCATCGATGACCAATTATAGGATATCAAATACCAGGCATTGCCATAAGTAGAAGTATTGTACAAACCCGTGGCCATTTTATAATAATATGACGCCTGATTTTCTGGGTCGTTTTTTATTTGCTGCTGCAGGTTTACCATAGCTTGCGCGAATTGCAGCTTAGTATAACCTTTGGCCTTGCCGTAAGTGTAAACCCGCGGGTAATCATTGATCAGTTCAATAAACGGATCACCCGGCGTGTAATCCGGGTTTTTATAAAACGCGGCATCAATATATTTAAAAGTGGCCGCTGCCTTGCTGTACTGATGCTCGCGCAGGTAAGCTGTACCCAACAGGTCGTTATAGTAATTCGGTGTCAGGCCCTTTACTTTGTTGACCAGGAAGTTAATATACGGGTTTGACGGCGACGGATTGGTTTTCCAGTGAGTAATCGTCCGTACATTATCAGAGTGTAGCTTACTATGCCAAAAATCATAGTCGGCGCCGGCGGCGGCCAATGCAAGCGCCGTCATACTGGTATCCTGCTGTTTTAAATAAACTGGTGCAAGCACGTGTTCGTAAAAGTTGCGCTCGGTTGCCGTAAACGGGTAAACCTTTTCCTCGTTCCAGGTATTTACCGAGTCAACCTTGTTTTCGGCTTTGGCCTTTTTATCCAACCATTGCAATGCCGGCAATAAAACCGCCTCATTAATCCGGTTATACTTTTGTAAGCCCTGTGCCGATAACAGCAACTGGATGATCTGTTTCTGATCGTCGAACTCCGGTTTGAGCTTAACAGCGTATAACGATTTCAGCTGCAACGAGCCTTCAACCGTGCTGCCCTGCATCCACGCCAGGTACGATGCCGCAAGCGTGCCAATTTCGGCATCCGGGTATTTCTTTTCTTTGGCAAGCTGTTTTCCGAATTCCTTGAGTTGCTGTATCATTAACAGGGTGGCATTCTCGCTCCCAGCCCGCATAGTCGCATCAAACGAAAATAACGGTGGCTGCTGTGGCTGCAGTTTTGGGGTAAGGTAATACTCCTCCAGCTTATTGATCTCGCGTATCAGCAGCACACCCACCATAGGCGATTGCGGCGCCAGCGCGTAAACCTGCTGCAGGGGTATAATATTAAGTTTCGGATCACCAAAACCAGCTATCGCATAAATATTTGCACGCTCGGCAGCATTGGTAGCCTGCCCCAAAACCAGGTTGATTTTAACGTCCATATATTGATAGTTGCGATAAGCCTGCACCCGCCTTTCGGGACACTGTGCAAATATTTTTGAGAACAGGTATGCCGCATGGATAGTGTCCTTCAACCGGCGCAGCTCACCGGCTTTAAGCGCCAACGCCCAACCTTTAACATGACTTGTTGCAGCTATAGGCGATATATATTTATCATAAACCGCGCTCGCCTGCTGATAGCTTGCTCCGTAATGCAGCAGGCGCTCCGCCTGGTAATAGTAACGCAGCTGTATAAACTTATCCTTCTCCTGCGTGGCATAGGTAAAGGCTTGCGCGCCTTCGGTACGTAAAGCAACGGTATCCATGGGTGTTGGCTCCCAGGGGTGCGATGCCACATTGGCTATTTTTTCAACGCCTTTGGCAAAGCGGTAATATTTTAAAGCGCTTTTATTCGTTGCGATGGCTTTTAAAAAAGTATTGGCGGCAAGGCTATCGGGCAGGTTGCTTTTTTGGTTAAGATAACCCGCGTACAAAACAGAATCCGTAGCATGATCCAGATGGTACATTGCCTTGTTAACATCAGCGGCGGTTACACCTTTACCCAGGTAGTCTGCCCATTCTTCGGCATTAATATCCGCTTCGCTGGCAGGCTCGGTCTCGCTATACAAAAACAGGTTGTTGGTAAAATAAAATGCGCCGTAATCCTTTTTGCCCTGTATGTTGTTATGGAAAAACGAGGTATAATAATCATAAGGGTCGCCTTCATCCGCGCAAGCGAAAATAATGGCCATACCCACAAAAAAGCAGCAAATAAAACTAACGCAGTATATAACTGATGTTTTCCAATTCCTCATACTTGTAATTCTTCAACACAGGCTCATCCAAATGAAACCAGATCACATTCACGGTATCTTGTTTTAAATAGTGCGAAAGGTAACCAGCCACAGTACTCAGCTCCTTCACCGAAGTGCTTTCCCATCGTACGATATCACCTTTCTTTAACCCATATTCGGGCAGGTCTGTTTCGGCCGAGTACAGGTTATTCCCTTGCGACTGAAATTTATCCCGTGCGTTTAAATTAACGAAATTTATTCTTTTAGCAATACCGATATACGCCTTATCGCGAAAAGCAACCGCCCAGCTAAACAAGGGCAGGCCAACATCCATTTTAATGGGATAATTGCCCACGTTATCGCCAAGATATTTCTTTAATTCTGATACTTCAATAATCGAATTTTGGTTGCCATACTTTCGCAGGTTACCCATGTTATAACACATCAACATCACCCGGTTAACCGGTGGTATACCGCTCGCGCGCTGATTTTTTACCTGGTGCAACCGCAACGTTGCCGATAGTATTTTATTCGGAATCAAAGGTTTTAGTTGATCGAGCAGGTAAAAGTAGTTGTCGCGGGTTTCGGCTGTCCAATCGCAATCTATTTGTAACTCAGCATAATTACTTTTGCCAGACTGGTTTACTTTACCATCCACAAAATGTACCATCTTATGGGCAAGGTCGGCAAGTTGTACTTTACTAATATTGCGCAAAACATTGTTTACAATAAATACTACAGGTACAATAGCGATGGTATCAGGCAGTTTGTTTTCGAAAGCGATGGGCGATATAGGTACCGGGTTTACGCCGCTCTCATCCATATCCACATCCATCATCCGCACATAAAGCTTGCGGGTTTTTAGATGTTGCAGGTATGCGCTTTCGGTAGTATTTTGGCGGTAAACAGTTTTCCAATAATAAAAGTAAGTGTTTACCTTTCTGCCGGGTTTGCAACTATCAAAAAACAGTACCAATATCAGTAAAAACCAAGCCCTGCGCATTAAGCCATTTATTTAATTAAATATAGTAAAATTATCCAATGAGAGCAGTTATCCAACGTGTAAGTAATGCCAGATGTGTGGTCGATGGGAAGATTACCGGCGAAATACAAAACGGACTGCTGGTGGTTTTAGGTATCGAAGATACCGACACTACCGAAGACCTGGAATGGCTGGCCAACAAACTGGTAAACCTGCGCATTTTTGGTGATGAAAACGGTTTGATGAATAAGGCCTTAGCCGATGTAGACGGTAACATCTTACTGATCTCGCAATTCACCCTGTTCGCCCAAACTAAAAAAGGAAACCGGCCATCCTTCATCCGAGCCGCGCGGCCCGACAAAGCCATCCCGATGTACGAACAAATGATAGCTATGCTCTCCAAACTGCTCAACAAAAAAATAGCTACTGGTATCTTTGCTGCTGATATGAAAGTAAGCCTGCTCAATGACGGACCAGTAACTATTATTATGGACACCAAAGACAAAGATAATCACTAATTAAACCCGTATTCATGACCATAAAAGACGCACAGTCGCTCGTCGACAACTGGATCAACACCACCGGTGTACGCTACTTTAACGAACTCACCAACACAGCCATTTTAATGGAAGAAGTTGGCGAAGTAGCCCGCATTATGGCGCGCCGGTTTGGCGAACAATCGTTTAAAAAATCTGATGAAGCCGTCGACCTTGGCGACGAAATGGCCGACGTACTTTTTGTCCTCATCTGCCTGGCCAACCAAACCGGCGTCGATTTGACCGAGGCCCTCGAAAAAAACATGATCAAAAAAAATATCCGCGATGCCGACCGGCATAAAAATAATGAGAAGCTGAAGTAATTATTAATGGTTATATCAACTTAACCAACCGCTCTCCATCCAAAACCGGGATAGCCGTAGCTATATCAACATTCAAACAAAAAGCAATGTCCGCTTCAATGCCCAATTGTTTAAGGCGTTCGCTGTGCGATGTTTTTTTAAGATAACCGTTGAGGTCGTCCTTGGCTAACTGGTAAAGGTCAAACGCGGCTATCGCGGCATCGTCCAATTTATAATCCTGATGGGTTAATTGGTCCGCAACAGCACCTGCGAACAGGGTATCTTCCAGGTTAAAGTTGTTTTTCCAGCCGGCGCAAACCAGCAACACATCTTCTGGTTGAGCAGATAGCCAGTTGCAAAGTGCCGTGAGGTTTAAAAATGAGCCAATAACAATACGTTTGGCTTTGATGGATTGGTGCAGGGCGTGCGTACCATTCGTGGTGGTGAGCACTACCGTTTTACCGCCAACCTTTTCGCGGGTGTACGAGAACGGCGAATTACCAAAATCAAACCCGTCAACCACTTCACCGTTCCGCTCGGCAGCTAACAAATGGTCAAAACCATTATCCCGGTAAGCGATGCACTCGTGTACTTCCGCTACCGGGATGATCGCCTCGGCACCGTTTTCAATACCATAGCAAATGGATGTAGTGGCCCTGAATATATCAATGATCACCGCGATCCTGCCTTCCAGATTAAACAGGGGTAACAACGCGGGGGTCAAACAAACTTCTAAATTCTTCATATAGCCCCCTCTAAATCTCCCCCGGGAGGGGAGACTTTAAAAGTCTTGTCAGCGTTAATATTCATCTTGATTTTTAAGCCCTCCCTACCGGGGAGGGTTGGGTGGGGCCTATTTATAAAACGGCGGTTTAACAATAACAGCTTTAACCAGGCTTTCGCGTATCTTGATAAATATCTCGGTACCTTCTTTAGCAAAGGCATTATTGACATAACCCATGCCTATGGCCTTTTGCAGCGATGGCGATTGTGTACCCGATGTTACGATGCCGATTGGATTTCCGTCAGCGTCCGTAATTTCGTAATGGTGGCGTGGGATACCTCGGTCTACCATTTCAAAACCAACCAGTTTACGGGTTACACCTGCCGCCTTTTGATCGGCCAGCGCAACCGAATTGGTAAACTCTTTATTAAACTTGGTAACCCAGCCCAGGCCGGCTTCAAGCGGCGATGTGGTGTCGTCAATATCATTCCCGTAAAGGCAAAAGCCCATCTCCAAACGCAGGGTATCGCGCGCGCCCAAACCTATCGGCTTAATGCCAAACGGCTCACCGGCTCTAAAAATAGCTTTCCATATTTCTTCGGCGTATTCGTTATCAAAATATACTTCAAAACCACCTGCGCCGGTATATCCCGTTGCCGATACGATGACATTACCAATGCCCGCAAAAACCCCTTTTTGAAAGGTATAATACTCCATTGATCCCAGGTCGATATTGGTCAGGCTTTGTAAAGCTTCAGCAGCTTTTGGGCCCTGTATGGCTAAAAGCGAGGTATGATCGGATATGTTTTTCATCACCACACCCTTGGTGTTATACTTGTTTATCCAGTTCCAATCTTTCTCAATATTGGATGCGTTAACCACCAGCATATAGGTTTTTTCGTCGATACGATAAACCAAAAGATCGTCAACAATGCCGCCTTCTTCGTTTGGCAGGCAAGAGTACTGCACTTTGCCATCATATAGCTTTGACGCATCGTTGCTGGTAACGCGTTGTATCAGGTCGAGCGCGTTATCTCCTTTTAAAATAAACTCGCCCATGTGGCTCACATCAAAAACACCAACCGCTTTACGCACCGTTTCGTGTTCAGCATTAATGCCCGCGTATTGTACGGGCATGTTGTATCCGGCAAACGGAACCATTTTTGCACCCAATGCGGTATGTACATGGGTTAAGGCAGTATTCTTCATAAAATTTAACAGGATTTAATACAGCAGCAAAAGTAATAAATTGTGCCGAAACATTAGCCTTGCTGTATCTCCTTATAAAAGGCTATCAGCTGCGATATTACTTTGTTGGTGTCGTGTTCCTGCTCAACCAGCAGGCGCGCATTAATGCCAATTTGCTTGCAAAAATTTTCGTCGCTTATGGCGCGTTTAATGGCGTTATAAAATTGTTCCCGGTCGTCGGCAATTAAAATATTATGCCCGTTTTCGTAATGGATACCTTCGGCGCCAAGCGTAGTGGTGATGATGCATTTTTGCATGGCCATTCCCTCCACAATTTTTACCCGCATGCCGCCGCCCGATAGCAGCGGCACGATCATGATGGCTTTGCTGTTTACAAACTCCAGTCCGTCGTCAACCTCGCCCTGGATAAATATTTTACCCAGCACTTCATAATCGTCAAAAGCTTCGGGGATATTATGCCCGGCCACATAAAACCTCACCTTCAGATCCCCATCGGCCAGATCATTCTTAAAATTATCCAGAAACCACTCCATGCCTTCGCGGTTTGGCATCCAGTCGAGCGCCCCCAAAAAAAACAGGCTCGGGTATTCTGTCTTTTCATAATCAGGTTTATAGCGGGTCAGGTCGATACCCACAGGGATCACCCTTACAGGGATCTTCGTACCATGATCGAGCATGGTTTGCTTATCCTGGCCGGTCAACGTGGCAATTGCGTCAAATTTATCCAGGAAACTTAACTCGTATTTTTTGATCCTTTTAGCCAGCAAACTCAGGTACGATTTTTTTATCGGGTCGCTTTTTTGTTCCGAAAGGCGCTTCCAGATCAGGTACTCAATGTTATGCGCCCGGTAGATCAGTTTGGCCTTGGTGTTTTTGCGTACCGCCGGCAAATAGGCCGACATGAACAGCCCCTCGAACTGCACAATATCGTACTGTACACGTTTTAGCTCTTCGATCAACAAGCGCTCAAAACCGGCATTATAAAACCGGTCGACATTATAGGTACGACGGCCAAACAGGTTTAAAATAAAATCCTTAAACGTAATGCTCAGGTCAACATCGTACGATTGATAATGTATCCTGCTGATCAGCGAGTCGTCCGTCTGGATATCGGTGAGCTGCTTTTTATTATTCACAGTTAATACCGATACTTCGTGTCCCTCGTTCACCAAACCCAAAATAGTATTGCGCACCACAATGGGGTATCCGCCGTTTTGCGGAAAGGGTACACGATTACTTAAGATCAATATCTTCACCCGGATTTGGTTTAGTAGTTGTTCAAAAATAGCAAGCCGGGCGGCTTAATCAAAGTAATGCTCAAAAAATCGTCAGCTGCGGGTCGGTAACCCTAAAGGTGCGGCGGTGATAACGGGTGTAACCATGTTCCATTACTGCGTTGCGGTGTTTGATAGTAGGATAGCCTTTGTTGCTGTGCCAGTCGTACTCCGGGTGCTCTGCAGCTATTTGGAGCATAAAATCATCACGGTAGGTTTTAGCTAAGATGGATGCCGCCGCAATGCTGAAGTATTTGGCATCACCCTCAACAATACAATGGTGTGGCACACTTTTATATTTATTAAAACGGTTGCCGTCGATAATTAAAAAACCTGGGTCTGTTTTCAATTGCGCTATAGCGCGGTGCATCGCTAAAAACGATGCGTTTAAAATATTGATCTGGTCTATCTCCTCGTTATCAACCAGGGCAACGGCAAAATCAATAGCATTTTGCTCAATTTCTTTACGCAGCTCGTACCGTACCTTTTCGGTGATCTGTTTCGAGTCGTTCAGTATTTTATGGTCAAAATCGTGCGGCAATATAACCGCAGCAGCAAATACCGGCCCGGCAAGGCATCCACGACCGGCCTCGTCGCATCCGGCTTCTGTCAACTCATATTGAAATCTGGCTAAAAGCATTTTCTAAAAGATCCGCAGGGTGAGTAAAGTTACATCATCAATAGGCTTGCTTTTTACTAACGTTGCTAACTCGTTTAATATTTTCTGGTTAAACTTATCGGGGCTAAGTTCGCCATTCTGCATAATAAAATCCAGCATGATATCTTCGTTCCATACTTTGGCGTCGGCCGGCTCATAATCCAGCAAACCATCCGTATAGTTAAAAATAAGCGATCCTGGCTCTATATCAAGTTCGCCCTGGTTTATAAATGGCAGCTCTTCAAAAACGCCCAACATAGTTGTGCCTAATTTTAAATGCACAGCCTCACCGTTAGAATAAACTACCGACGGGTTATGCCCCGCGTTTATATAATCCAGGCGGCGCGTCTCTTCATTATACTTTGCTAAAAACAGCGTGATGAATTTTTCGCCCTTGGTGTTTTTAATGACGATGTTATTTAAACGCTCAACAATATTGGTCAGGTCGTCTTCCACCGTGGCCCAGGCACGCAAACTGGCCTGAAAGTTAGCCATCAGCAGCGCGGCCGATATCCCCTTGCCCGATACATCGGCAATGCACCATAAAAACTCTTTATCGTTAAGGCGGATAAAATCAAAATAATCGCCACCAATGTTTTGATGGGGCAGGTAACGTGCGCCAATCTCAACTCCGGTTTCTTTATGCAGCCTTAAGGGGATAAGCATGTTTTGCACTTCAACTGCGAGCTCCATTTCGCGTTGAAAACGTTCGGCGGCTATCCGCTCCCTGAATAGTTTTTTATTTTCCAACGCCACCACGATCACGTTCATCAACGTTTGTATAAAGTTGAGATCGTTACCCAACATCTCTTCGGATGTATTGAAATCGCCAACAAGGGCAAATGCCAGTAACTTGCTTTTGTGATAGATGGGTATAAAGTAATCGTATGATGCCAACAACGGATCCGCATGATCCTGTAATGATATAGGTGATTTAAACCTGTTCATTTTCATGCAGGCTTTATACAGCGCCGGATTAGTTTCGAACGTGCCGCCGTATTTAGATACGCAGATATAACTGCCAAACTTCTCGATCATAAACCGGAGCTTGCCAACACTAAGGTAGTTTTTTAGGATAACCTCCAGCATTTCAACCAATACCTGCGTCGAAGTATTTTTATTAATGGCTTTGGTAACCTCAAGTAAGGAGTTCAATTCCGATTGCCGCTTGAGCAGCAACCGTATCAACTCATCTTCGCCATTATTAGTATTAAAGCTATCCATTGAGCTTATAAATATATATTTAAAAAACTATATCCTCGTATTTTGCGATTTTACATCAAACGCGTCGCGCAACCCAATAGTTACCAGGTTAAACGCGTAAACCATTAGCATAATGGCCAAACCAGGCAGCATAGCCAGGTAGGCCGCATCCATAATAATATAGCCATAATGCTCTTTTATCATACCGCCCCAGGTTGGCATTGGGGGTTGCGCCCCAAAACCTAAAAAGCTCAATCCCGCTTCCAATAAAATTGCCGAAGCAAAATTTGTAGAAGCCAGTACCAATATCGGCCCCGCAATATTAGGCAATATATGCCGCCTGATGATGCGGTAATTACTAAAACCTAATGCCTTTGCGGCCTCAACAAATTCAAACTGCTTAAGGCCCATTACCTGCCCTCTAACCAACCGCGCAACATCAACCCACATAGATATGCCTATGGCGATAAATATTTGCCACAAGCCCTTTCCCAATGCAAACGATATGGCAATAACCAATAGTAGTGTGGGCAACGCCCATAATACATTCATCACCCAGCTTAGTGAGCTGTCGATCCAACCACCATAATAACCTGCCGCTGCCCCTACTGCAACACCTACCAGTAAACTGATAATCACCGACACTAAGCCTACCGCCAGCGAAATACGCGCTCCCAATATAATACGGCTCAAAAGGTCGCGGCCGTACAAATCAGTGCCCAGTAAATATTTCTTTTTTTCGATCTGGCTTTCCCTTATACGGTCTTGCAGGGCTTTGAGTTGTATCGGGTTGGTAATGTGCGGGTTTTGTGCCGATATATTTGCTATACCTTTGCTATTGTATGATGCGCCGTGCCCGTTAACTACTTCAAAAATATTATAAGCAGTTCTTTCGGGTTTATCTTCATCGCCTATATATTGGTCAACTACTATCGAATCTTTAATGAAATGGTACCCGGTTATAGGCAAATTTGTGTAATCATCCGGTTGCCCGTAAAGCATCTCTTTAAACAGGTTAACATGCTCAACAGGCTGCCCTTTGCGTATGCGCAGCATGGTAAAAACCGACCCTGGCTTTTTAATACTCAGCTGTATGGCCATGTTATTAGCCTGGGGGGTGGAATCGGGCATAATCAAATAACCCAGTATAGCTGCTACTACAGTTAAGCCGATATAAATTAGCCCGGATAGTGCCAGTTTATTCCGCTTAAAACTTTTCCATAACCGTTGCGAAGGTGTAGTATCGGCCAAAATGCTATTCTGTTTTGGCTAAATATCGTTTATTTGAACTAAAAAAACTACAGCTGATTACAAGTCATTGATGCACAACGCCTTAATCATACCGGATTTAAAAAGTTTCATTATTTGAAAATAAATATGCCCGTGGGTTGTAACTAAGGGCTACGTTTTGCATCTTTAAAGAAAATCACCACTTTTTTATGAAATTAAATTATTCATTATCGGTTGCAGCGTTAATGGCCCTGGCTGTTACTTCGGGTTTTGCACAAACCCCAAAAAAACCCGCAGCCAAGACCAAAACCGTTGCTGCAAGCGCATCAAAAAAAGACGATCTTCTTCCTGTAGATCCGGCTGTTATTATCGGCAAGCTGCCCAACGGCTTAACCTACTATATCCGCAAAAACAGCGAGCCAAAAAACCGCGCCGAATTGTACCTGGTTAACAAAGCCGGCTCTGTTTTAGAGAACGATGCGCAACAGGGCCTTGCTCACTTTACCGAGCATATGGCTTTTAAAGGCACTAAAGATTTCCCTAAAAAAGAGCTGATCAACTACCTCGAAAAATCGGGTGTGAAATTTGGCGCCGACCTGAACGCCTACACCTCTTTCGATGAAACAGTATTCCAATTACCTTTACCGACCGACAGCGCCAAAATATTCGAAACAGGTTTTAAAATATTAGCCAACTGGGCTGGATACGTAACCTTTGATACCGACCAGATCGAGACCGAACGCGGTGTGGTTTTAGAAGAATCGCGCTTACGCGGAAAAAACGCCCAGGAGCGCCTTTCGCACCTCATCTATCCTATCATTTTCAATAACTCGCGTTACGCTATCCGTATCCCGATCGGTCAGGAAGATATCTTAAAAACCTTCAAGCCCGAAACCATTAAAAGCTTTTACCACGATTGGTACCGCCCCGATCTGCAGGCGGTAGTCGCCGTTGGCGATTTTGATCCGAAACGCGTTGAAGAGCTCATCAAGCTAAACTTCTCGGCCTTAAAAAATCCGGCCAACGAAAAACCACGCACTAAATATACCGTGGGTTCAAGCCCGGGCACCACGGTAAAAGTTGTTACCGATAAGGAATTGCCTTATACCATTGCCGAAATTATTGTTAAGCACCCCGCGTCGCCGGTTAAAACTAAGGAAGAGTATATCCGTTCGTTGCGCATTGCCTTATTTAACAGTATGCTGAGCGCACGTATGCGCGAGCTTACCCAAAAGGCCGACCCTCCGTTCTTATTCGGACAGGCTGCCTACGGTGGTTTTCTGGGTGGATTAAACGCTTTTACAACGATTGCTGTTGCCAAACCCGGCGAGCTGCAAAAAGCGATAACCGCCGCTGTTGAAGAAACTGAACGTGCCCGCAGATTTGGTTTTACCGAAACCGAGCTTGATCGCGCCAAGCAAGATGCCCTCACCGGCATCGAAAATGCCTATAAAGAGAAAAATAAAACCAAATCGATCAACTTTGTGAACGAGTACCAGGCAAACTTCTTAAAAGGCGAAGCTATCCCGGGCATCGAGTACGAATACACCTTTTATAAAGATAACATCGGCAAGATCCAGTTGAGCGAGGTTAACGCTTTAGCCGGTAAATTCATCAGCGATCAAAACCGCGATATTATTGTTGAGGCTCCCGAAAAAGAGAAAGACAAATTGCCAACCGAAGCAACTTTATTAAGCTGGGTTAACACTGCCGGTAAAGATGTTACCGCCTATGTGGATAATGTAAGCAAAAAGCCATTGCTGGATAAGGTCCCTGCCGGCACCAAGATCGTATCTGAACATAAAGATCCTGCCATAGGCACAACTGCCCTGGTTTTGGGTAACGGGGTTAAAGTAATTTTAAAACCTACTGATTTTAAAAACGACCAGATTTTGATCAATGGTTATAGCTTTGGCGGTACCTCATTGGCAAGTGATGCTGATTTTCCATCGGCTAATATGGCTGATGATATTGTTGGCAGCAGCGGTATTGCCGATATGACCGAAATACAATTGGGTAAAATGCTTGCCGGTAAAAACCTGAGCATATCGCCCTATATCAGCGAAACATCTCAAGGCATCAATGGCAGCTCATCGCCAAAAGACCTGGAGACAGCTTTCCAACTCATATATCTTTATTATACTCAGCCACGTAAAGATGCTGATATCTGGCAATCAGAACTTACCCAGATCAAAGCGTCGTTAGCCAACAAAGGCCTCGATCCCGAAAGTGTTTTTAAGGATAGTACAGCCGCTGTATACAGTAATTACAATTTCCGCCGCATGGCAATCACTTTAGATCAGGTTAACCATGCAAGTCTGGATAAAGCGTTCGCATTCTACAAAGAGCGTTTTGCCGATGCCAGCACAACAACTTTCACCATTACCGGCAGCTTTGAGGTCGAAAAAATAAAGCCATTGCTCGAAACATATTTGGGCGGTTTACCATCAACCAACCGTGGCGAAACGTATAAAAACCTCCACATAACCCCGCCTACGGGCCAGATAACCAAAACCGTTTACAAAGGCATTGGCGACAAAGCTTCGGTACAGCTGGCTTATACCGGTGAGTATGTTTACAATGATGCCAACAACGTACAGGTTGATGCTCTGGGCGCTATCCTGCAGTTCAGGATGCTCGACCGTTTACGTCAAAAAGAAAGCGGCGTTTACTCACCCGGCGTTAGCGCGAGCTACAGCAAATTACCTAACGGCCGTTACAGCATCGTGATCTACTTTGGTTGTGCTCCGGCAAATGTCGATAAGTTAATTGCAGCGGCAGTTGATGAGATCAATAAGATCAAACAAAACGGACCGGAAGCAACCGATATTCAAAAATTTGTTGCCGAACAAAAACGCGCCATCGAAGTTAACTTACGCGAAAATCGTTTTTGGCAAGGTTATTTAAACCGCACAGCGCAATACCAGGAAGATCCGGACGCGGTTTTAAACCAAACTAAAAACCTTGATCTGGTAACTGTTGCAAGTGTAAAAGAAACTGCCAATAAATACTTAAGCAACAATTTGATCAAAATGATCCTGGTACCTGAGAAGAAATAATCGGGCATCCGGCACAAAACATAAAAAAGGGATGGGTTTAAAAACTCATCCCTTTTTTTATGGAAAATAAATTGTCATTTCGAGCGAGCGCAGCGACGAGAAATCTTCTGCTTCATAATGGTCTACAGCAGAAGATCTCTCACTATCGTTCGAGATGACAATTTTATTTTTTGAATTTTAATACAAACCTACTTCATCCTTGGCTTCAAAAACGCAATAGTATGCGTATAGGCATCCCTGGTTGCTTCGCTGTTGTACACGGGGTTGCTTGGATTGCTAAAACCATGATCGGCATCATACTGATACAGCGTCAGTTTTTTATCGGCTTTTTTCATGTTATCAGCAAAGGTTGCCACAACTTTGGGGTTTATCCATTTATCCTTATTACCAAAAATTCCCAGCACGTCGGTATTTAAGGTTTTTAATTTCTCTACGTCCTGCTCAGGCATGCCATAATACATCACACAACCAATAGCATGTTTGCCGGCAAGCAGGGTAGTTTGCAAACTCCAGCCGCCGCCGAAGCACCAGCCAATGGTAGCAATGCGGGCTTTCGGTCCGGCGTAAGTTATTGCACCCTTAATAATAGCCCGGGCACGGTCTTCTTTCACGGCCTGCATCAATTTTGCGGCTTCGCTGCGGTCTTCCGATGATTTTCCATCGTAAAGATCAATCGCGATAACGTTAACATTGCCTACATCGTTATACAACTTTTCCGATTCCTGTTTAATATAATCGTTCAAACCAAAATACTCATGCACAACAATCAAATAATTGTTGGTAGGCCTTTTTGCTTTCAGCTCATATGCAACAGCAGCTTTGGCATCGGGGCATGAGTAGGTGATGGCTTTCCCAATACTGCTTTGAAAATGGAATGGCAATGGCTTAGGGTGCGCCATCACAAATTTTTTGTCGGATGCCAGCATCGCGAACTGCTGTGTAGCGCTGGGTTGGCAAACAGCTACGCTTTTGGTCTGGCTAAACCCCGGTAAACAGTATGCCGCAACAATGGCGATCAATAATAATAGCTTTTTCATAGTTGGAATGGTTAGTTGACAGATAAATTAAAAGTACAAGGTTTTTGTTTTGGTTTATCTGAAAATCAATACGCAAAAAAAGCCCCGCCGGTTGCCGGCGAGGCTTTTAATATTTTATGGGCGGTTAAATTAGTTTGATCCGCCGCTTTGCTGTTTAGCCTGGTTTTTCATCTGGTCGTTAGCCACGATCACTATCTCGACCCTGCGGTTTTGTGAGCGCCCGTCAACAGTCGTGTTATCGGCAATCGGTTCGGTATCTCCCTTGCCCTGTGTGCTCAAACGTGCCGGATCAACTCCGCCGGCAATAGCGTAAGCCTTTACAGCTTCGGCCCTGCGAATCGATAGATCCATGTTATGCGCGGCTGTACCGGTGTTATCAGTATGGCCTACAATCAGGATATTGGTTTCGGGGTTGCTTTTCAGCGACGCTGCAAGCTGGTTAATATCTGTTTTAGCCTGCGGCTGCAGGTTAGTTTTATCAATATCAAATAAGATACCCGAGCTGAATTTTACAATAATACCTTCGCCCTCGCGCACAACTTCGGCGCCGGGAACGGTTTGTTTGATCTGCGCGGCCTGCCTATCCATGTTACGGCCAATAAATGCGCCGGCTGTACCACCAATAGCGCCGCCTATAATTGCACCCAAAGCTGTATTACCGGCCTTACGGCCTATAATAGCACCAATGCTGCCGCCTGCACCTGCGCCAATAGCTGTTCCCTTTTGCGTTTTGGTTAAACTATCGCAACCGGTAACCAGGGTTAACGCCATTGCAGAGGCTATACTTAATGTGGCTAATTTTAATTTAATAGTGTTCATTGTTATTTATAAAAAGTTCTGTGTTTAGCTTCAAAGGTACAAAGTAAGTGCCAAAAAGTTTTTATGATACCTTTGTAAATATATAAAACGGGGCGTTTTGGATAAAAGTATAAGTATTTTGGGCTGCGGATGGCTGGGTTTACCTCTAGCAATCAGGCTAATAGCCAATGGCTGGCTCGTTAAGGGCTCCACAACAACCGAAGCTAAATTGCAGCTTCTAAGCTTGAGTAAAATCGACCCTTATTTAGTACAGTTAAATAACGATCTCACGGTATCAGCTGCTTTCTTTAACAGCGGTATATTGCTTATCAATGTACCGCCGTCATTAAGAACGCAAACGGCCGAAGCCTATTTAGCCCAAATGCAAGGTTTGTTAAAGCAGGTGGAGACATCGCCGGTTAAACGGGTCATCTTTATCAGCTCTACTTCGGTTTACCCGGATACCAACGCCGAAATAACCGATACCGGGATCGTTGATTTTCAAAGCGCCTTGTATCAGTCCGAACAGATCTTTAACCAAAGTACAACCTTCAAAACTACCATTATCCGTTTTGCAGGTTTGATAGGCCCGGGGCGAAACCCATCACGCTTCTTCGCAGGTAAAACCGATATTCCTAATGGCAATGCTCCGGTTAATCTCATTCATCTGGATGATTGCATTAGCATTATTGAAAACGTGTTAAATCACCAGCGGTTTGTGGGCACTTACCATGCAGCGGCGCCAACGCACCCTTCGCGGACCGAGTTTTATACTCTGTCAGCGCAGGCTGCGAGTTTACCGTTGCCGGCATTTAATGATGAACTGAAGGAATGGAAAATTATTGATCCCGAAAAATTGGAGCACGACCTGGATTATGAGTTCATCCATCCCGATCTGTTAAAATGCATCGCCGACAAGGCCTGTGATTAAGCACCCTTATTATACTCGCGCTGATAGCTAAGCGGACTTTTGCCGGTGATCAACTTAAAATATTTATGAAACCCCACCAGGTTTTGAAACCCGCATTCAAAGCAGATCTGCTTAATGCTCAGGCGGTTTTCGATCAGCATTTTACAGGCATCTCCTACGCGGATCTCAATTAAAAACTGCGAGTAGGTTTTGCGTGTACGCGATTTGAAATACCGGCAAAATGAGTTCTCGCTTATCCGGGCAACTTCGGCGATCTCGCTGAGTTGAATTTTTCGTCGAAAATTAGCCAGAGAATACTCATAGATAGCGTTGATGCGCTCATTCTCCATATCGTTCAGATCGTGGCTAAAGCCGATAGACGACAGAAAGACCAGTTCGTCGCTCACCGCTATTACCGATAATAGCTTCATCAAAATGATGATACGCTGCATGCCGTCGCTGCTCATCATTTTGCGGATAAGAGAGCCGACTTCCTTCGCAGTTTTTCCTTGTACATGTATACCGCGGCGTGCCCTTTCCAACAGGGTTTTGATGGGCTTGCTTTCCGGTAGGCTCATAAACTGCTCCCCCCAAAAGTTCTCGGCAAAGTGGATCACCGCCGCATCGGCCATCAGCTTAGTATCGGGGTCAAAATAAGCATCGTCATACCGCCAGTAGTGTGGCAATTGTGTACCGATCAGCACAATATCGCCAGCCACGAAACGCTTAATATTATCGCCCACAAATTGTGTACCGCTCCCTTTGTTGATTTGTATCAGCTCAACCTCGGGGTGGTAATGCCATAAGTTATTGATATACGGGTACAGGTCCTGCCGGACGCTGAACGAGTGCGCGGGCGCATTATTAACTTTAAGCAGCTGGGGCTTCATTAAACTGTAAATTCGTTAGCCATGAATAAAGTTGTTAGTTATATGCCAAAATAGTTTATTAATTAGACAAATCAAAAAAGTTAATCTACCGCAAAACATTCTTTCTTTGTAATACCAATTATCAATAGTTAATTTTTCTGAACCAATTAGCGACAATTACCTAACCTAAACCAGCAGATGGAAAAAAAGAACAAGTATCTTATCCCATTAATTTTAGTAACATCCCTCTTTTTCTTGTGGGCATTCTTACATAACATTAATCCGATACTCATCCCACACTTAAAAAAAGCTTGCCAGTTAAGCGATCAGCAATCATCCTATATCGATGTATCGGTATATTTTGCTTATTTTCTGGTTGCGATACCAGCCGGGATATTCATGCACAAATTCGGGTATAAAAAGGGTATTATCTTTGGATTGATCTTATACGCGGCTGGCGCCTTGCTTGTGATACCGGCAGCATCTGAAAGAAGCTATTTCTTTTTCTTGTTTGCATTCTTTGTGATCGCAAGTGGTGCAACTTTCTTGGAAACAGTGGCAAATCCATACATCGCCGGTCTTGGAGATAAAGAAACTTCAGAACAGCGGCTTAATTTTGCCCAATCATTTAATGGTGTCGGAGCTGTGGTTGCACCTATACTGGGGGGTAAGTTTATTCTTACTGGAGTAGAGCATACTGCTGACGAAATTAAGGCGATGACAGCAAATGGTCAGCTTGGCGCCTATCTCCAATCTGAAGCAAACACAGTAAAACTACCTTATCTGATCATCGGTTGTGCTGTAATCTTATTGATTATTTTGTTTTTCCTGACACCGATACCAGAGGTTAAGGAAGACGACAGCGAGGTACATGGCGCGACCGAATTTTCTGTAGGTGTCTTAAGGCATAAACATTTGCGCTGGGGTGTAATTGCGCAATTTTTTTATGTAGGCGCCCAGGTTGGTGTTGGCAGCTTTTTTATTCGATATGCCAAATATGTGGTTAACATGAATGAAAAGGATGCCGCTTATATATTTGGATCTATAGCGATGGTTGGATTTATGGCAGGCCGTTTCACCGGAACGTTTTTAATGCGCTACGTAAAGCCTGCAACCTTATTAAGTTTATATGCCGTTATTAACGTTTTACTTCTTGTTTCGGGCATATTGTTGAAAGGTAATATAGCCTTGTATTCTGTTATCGCTATACCATTTTTCATGTCAATTATGTACCCAACCATTTTTGCTTTGGGGATCAAAGGTTTAGGTGAGGAAACAAAGATCGCAGCTTCGTTTTTGGTGATGGCAATTATAGGTGGAGCATTCGCACCGCCGTTAATGGGCCTTATTTCTGATAGGACAGGAAGCATACAAACAGCATATATTGTTCCATTAATATGTTTCTTGTTTGTATTTTATTATGGCATAAGGGGCCATAAAGTTGTACATAATGCAGAATAACGATGAACAAATACTGTTTAGCGCTCGATCTGGTTAACGACCCTGCTTTAATTGCCGAATACGAGCAATACCACCAAAGCGTATGGCCCGAGATAATTGCCAGCATTAAAGATGCGGGCATTACCAATATGGAGATCTACCGTTTTGGCAACCGCCTGTTTATGACCATGGAAACCAATGATACCTTTAGCTTTGAACGCAAAGGCGTTATGGACGCAGCAAACGCCAAAGTGCAGGAATGGGAGCAACTGATGTGGAAATACCAGCAGGCTATTCCCGGCGCTAAACCCGGCGAGAAATGGGTGTTTATGAATAAAATATTTCAACTATAAAACATGTTAGATTTAAAAGGAAAAACAGCGGTAGTAACAGGTGGCGGCAGTGGGATAGGTAAAGCTGTAGCCACTGTTTTTGCACGTCAGGGTGCTGCGGTGCACATTATTGAACTTAATTTAGAAAACGGTGAACACGTGGTTAATGAGATTAAGGCAGCCGGTGGCGTAGCCTACGCTCATGCCTGCGACGTAAGCAACCAGCAGCAGGTAAGCGCGGTGTTCGATCATATCCAAACCATCGATATTTTGGTGAACAACGCCGGTGTTGCCCACGTTGGCAAAGCCGATACCACTACCGAGGAGGATTTTGTGCGCCTGTTCAACATCAACGTTAAAGGTGTTTACAATTGTTTGCATGCCGCATTGCCTTTAATGAAAAGCCGCGGTAAGGGCGCTATACTTAATTTATCGTCAATAGGCGCGGTGGTAGGTATTGCCGACAGGTTTGCCTACTCTATGACCAAAGGCGCTGTGCACGGCATGACCTTATCCGTAGCCCGCGATTATATCCACGATGGCATCCGCTGCAACTCCATATCCCCGGCAAGGGTACATACCCCTTTTGTGGATGGCTTCATCGCCAAAAACTATCCGGGTAAAGAGGCTGAAATGTTTGACAAATTATCCAAATCACAACCAATCGGCCGCATGGGTAATCCCGAAGAAATAGCCAATCTGATACTCTATCTTTGCTCCGACGAAGCATCGTTTATCACAGGCTGCGATTACCACATCGACGGCGGATTTATTAAACTGAATAATTAACCAGCTCCTCCCAACCCTCCCCGGTAGGGAGGGCTTTTAAAAACATAATTGATAACTTAACAAATAAAAGTCTCCCCTACCGGGGGAGATTTAGAGGGGGCTCACTATGAAATTGATACGATACGGAGAACTAAACCAGGAGAAAACAGGTGTTGAACTGGACGGAAAATATTTTGACACTTCAGCTTTAGGCGAAGATTATAACGAACGCTTTTTTGAGACCGGTGGCCTTGAGCGTTTAAAAACATTTTTAAATCAGAATGCAGGCAAGCTGAATGAGATTCCTGCCGGAGCACGTTTAGGCAGCCCGATAGCTCGCCCGTCGAAGATCGTTTGTATCGGCCTAAACTACGCTGATCATGCCCGGGAAACGGGAGCTGCCATCCCACCGGAACCGATCATTTTTATGAAAAGCACCACGGCTTTGGTTGGCCCTAACGATGATATTATTATCCCTAAAAACTCAGTTAAAACTGATTGGGAAGTGGAAATAGCCGTAGTGATCGGCAAAAAAGCCACTTATGTTGCGGAGGCCGATGCTGAGCAATACATAGCTGGTTACGTACTGCATAACGATGTATCGGAGCGCGAGTTTCAGATAGAGCGTGGCGGTACCTGGGATAAAGGTAAAGGCTGCGATACTTTTGCACCACTAGGTCCGGTTTTGGCAACTACCGACGAGATCAAAGACGTAGATAACCTGCGCCTATGGCTAACGGTTAACGGCCAAAAAATGCAGGATGGCAACACATCCAACTTCATTTTTAAAATACCTTTCTTAATTTCGTATATCAGCCAGTTTATGACCTTACTTCCGGGCGATGTAATTTCAACAGGTACTCCTGCGGGCGTTGGCCTGGGCTTTAAGCCGCCAATTTATTTAAAGGCTGGCGATGTTGTGGAATTGGGTATTGATGGCTTAGGCACATCTAAACAAACCTTAAAAGCGTATGCGCATTGATGCACACCAGCATTTCTGGATATTTGACCCGGTTAGAGATAGCTGGATAACTGATGACATGGCCGTCATTCAACGGGATTTTTTGCCCGTCCATTTGAAGCCGCTCTTACAGGAAAATCATATCGATGGGTGCATCGCCGTACAGGCAGATCAATCCGAAATGCAAAATAGCTTTTTGCTGGAACTGGCCAGCGAAAACGATTTTATTAAAGGCGTAGTTGGCTGGGTAGACCTGCGCGCCCAAAACATTGAAGAGCGCCTGGAGTATTATAGTCAGTTCGAAAACATGAAAGGCTTCCGCCATGTTTTACAAGGCGAGGAAGATCGTGCCCTGATGCTGAAACCGGAATTTATGAACGGCATAGGCAAGCTAAAAAAGCACGGATTTACCTACGATATTTTAATTTTTCCGGATCAGCTGCAATACGTGCCTGAGTTTGTGAATGCTTTCCCTGATCAGAAATTTGTGATCGACCATATTGCTAAGCCGGATATCAAAAACCGCAAGGTGGCCGATTGGGCGAAAGAAATGCGCACCATTGCCGAACTGGACAATGTTTGGTGCAAGGTATCGGGCATGGTAACCGAGGCCGACTGGAAGAACTGGAAGGTAGATGATTTTGAACCTTACCTGGATGTGGTCTTCGAAGCCTTCGGTGTTGAGAAAGTCATGTTCGGGTCGGACTGGCCGGTGTGCCAGGTTGCGGCTACCTACAAAGCCATGGCCGACATTGTAACTCAATATACGTCCACCCTGTCGTTAAGCGAACAGTCGGTTTTCTGGGGCGAAAACGCTGTTAATTTTTACAATATTAAATAGGATATTCTACCAAAAATAAAACCAATGAATTTACAACTGAACAATAAAGTGATCATCGTTACCGGCGGCGCCAAAGGCATTGGCGAAGGCATATGTAAAGTATTGGCCGACGAAGGTGCTATCCCGGTAATTGTCGGGCGTAAAGCCAATGACAATATGGTGGTGGTAAACGCCATTGTAGCCGCTGGTGGCAAAGCTTTCCAGGTTGCTGCCGAGTTATCGGATCCGTTGGAATGTAAGAAAGCAGTAGAAGAAGTTATTGCCCACTTTGGCAGGATTGACGGTTTAGTGAACAATGCAGGTGTAAACGACGGCGTTGGTTTGGAGCATGGCACTTATGAAGCTTTTATGGCCTCATTACACAAAAATGTAGTGCACTATTATTTAATGGCGCATTATGCTTTGCCCGAACTGATCAAATCAAAAGGTTCAATTTTAAATATCACCTCGAAAACTGCCGAAACCGGGCAGGGCAATACTTCGGCATATGCCGCGGCCAACGGCGGGCGTAACGCCTTAACCCGTGAGTGGGCGGTTGAGTTACTCAAATATGGTATCCGTGTAAACGCGATTGTGGTAGCCGAATGCTGGACACCGGCTTACGATACCTGGATAAACGGTTTGGCTAATCCGCAGGAAAAACTGAATGAAATCACCTCGAAGATACCGTTGGAAAACCGGATGACTACATCAGAAGAAATTGCTAACGCGACCGCGTTCTTATTATCATCAAAGTCAAGCCATACTACCGGGCAGATCATCCATGTAGATGGCGGTTATGTGCATTTAGACAGGGCGCTGGCGAACGCGTAAAGGAATCTAAATATAGGGTGTCATGTTGAGCATGTCGAAACATGGAGCATAGGGCCTTTCGCACTATCCCTTCGACAAGCTCAGGATGACAGCCGTTTTTCAAACACATTAATTGTCATTATTACAATTTCAGACGAAATGAAAACATTAGTATGCACCACTCCGGGGAGTTTTGAATACCAACAAGGTACAAAGCCCGAGTTAACTCCCGGGCATGCCATCATCAAAATAAAAAAAGTAGGCATTTGCGGTACCGATCTGCATGCTTTTGAAGGTACGCAACCCTTCTTTTCGTATCCCCGCATTTTGGGTCACGAGTTGGGTGGCGAGCTTGTCGACTTTGATGATGCGCCCGGCTTTACCAAAGGCGAACAGGTAACCTTTATTCCCTACTTTAACTGCGGTACTTGTATTGCCTGCCGCTCGGGCAAACCCAACTGCTGTACTCATATCAAAGTTTTTGGAGTCCACATCGATGGCGGTATGGCCGAATATGTTTCGGTGCCGTCCTACTCGCTTATCCACGGCGAGGGTTTAAGTACCGATGAACTGGCTTTGGTTGAGCCTTTAGCTATCGGCGCACATGGTGTTCGCCGTGCGGATGTGCGGCCTGGCGAGTTTGTTTTGGTAGTTGGCGCGGGGCCTATTGGTTTGGGTATTATGGAGTTTGCCCGCATTGCCGGCGCGCAGGTTATCGCGATGGATATTAACGAGAACCGACTTGATTTTTGTAAGAACAAATTAAAGGTTCATCATACCATCAACCCGCTTTCGCAAAATGTGGATGAGGAATTAAAACGCATCACCAATAATGATTACCCGACTGTGGTCATCGACGCTACCGGGAATTTAAAAGCCATTACCAACGCCTTTCAATACATGGCGCATGGTGCACGGTATGTATTGGTGGGATTGCAAAAAGGCGAGATCAGCTTTAGCCACCCCGAGTTTCACAAACGCGAAGCTACGTTAATGAGCAGCCGCAACGCTACCCGAGCCGATTTTGAGCATGTGATCGCATCGATGAAAAAAGGGTTGGTCGACCCGACGAATTACATTACACATAGGGTTGATTTCGATCGGGTTAAAACGGATTTTGCAAGCTGGCTCGATCCGGTAAACGGCGTAATTAAAGCGATGGTGTCGTTATAACGATACTATTGCTTTAACGCAATCATATATTCGTCGCGACTGAGCATTCGTGCACCCATCGATTCCAGGTGTTCGGTGTGCAACTGGCAATCGATCATTTTGTATTTGCCGGTTTGACACAGGGCAATAAGCGCGAGTTTTGATGCGTTGCTTACTTTGCTGAACATACTTTCGCCGCAAAAAACATTGCCAACTGCAACACCATACAGTCCACCGGCCAATACATCTTCCTGCCACACTTCAACAGAGTGCGCAATACCAAGTTGATGCAGGTTGATATAAGCCTGCTGCATTTCGGCTGTTATCCAGGTGCCGTCCTGTCCTTCGCGTTTGGCATCGGCGCAAGCCCGGATAACTTCGGCAAAGCTTTGGTTAAACGTTACCTTAAATTTACTTGAACGGGTAATTTGCCGCATACCTTTTGATATCCGCAGTTCGTGCGGGTAAAGTACAAATCGCTCGTGCGGCGCAAACCACAGGATTGGATCGCCCTCGCTATACCAGGGGAAGATGCCGTTTTGATAAGCCAGAATCAATCTTTCGGCCGACAAATCGCCTTCGATAGCCAACAGCCCGTCTTCTTCGGCTAAAGCCGGATCCGGAAAAATTAAGCGTTCATCGAGCCTGAAGATCATCTAAACAAAATTAAGCTTAATTAAATTAAACCATCGCCGATCACGTAAGTCAAACCATCATACGTATGCATTTATTCGTTCTGTGTATCAGAACATAAATGCAAATCTCACGTAAAAGGTGAAATACATTATTTAGTTTAATTTGGTTTGGTTGCAGCTGGTTACTGCAACCTTTTTTATTTTAAGACGGGATTACGCTGTCAAAAATATTTGTTGTGTTATAGGTGGGATAACCTGATTATGTAAAGCTTTTTCGAACAACAGATTGATGGCCTTGCGACCTTCGGTACCCAAATCGACAGAGTATTGATTAACATACAGATCGATGTGTTTGTACATCACTTCTTCGCTCATTTCCTGTGAATGCTTACGGATAAAATCCAATCCCGATTTTGGGTTGGCAAAAGCAAATTCAACCGATTTACGCAGCACCCGGTTTAGCTTCAATTGCACATCGGGCGGGAGTTTACGGTTAACCACGATGCCACCTAATGGAATGGCGCAGCCGGTTTGCTTTTCCCAGTAATCGCCCAGGTCGATTATTTTTTGCAGGCCCTTGTCCTGGTAAGTAAAGCGATTTTCGTGGATGATGAGGCCGATATCTATTTCGTCGTTCAGCAAGGCATCTTCAATACCCGAAAAGATCATCTCCTGCTTGTTTTGAGATTTAGGGAAGGCCAATCCCAATAAAAAGTTGGCGGTGGTATATTTACCCGGGATCCCGATCTTGTACTTTAAAGGATCTTGCTGCAGATCCGATACCGAAATTTGTTTTTTGGAGATCAGCATCGGCCCGACGCCAAAACCCAGCGCACTGCCACTGTCTAATAGCGCGTACTGATCAACTACATAAGCAAAAGCATGGTAGCTCAGTTTGGTTACATCCAGTACTCCTTTAAATGCTTTTTGGTTCAGGGTTTCCACATCATCAAAAAACACTTCAAACTCCAGGCCTTCGGTGTCAATTTTATGATGGATAAGCGCATCGAAAATAAAGGTGTCGTTGGGGCAGGGCGAAAAGCCGAGGGTAAGTTTCATGTAAGTAATATTATTTGTTTTCAAATCCCCTCTTAAGAGGGGGCGCGATGAAATGTGCGATGGCTGGGGTGTGTTCGTCGCGCGCACATTAACACACCCCTTGCCCCTTTCAAGAGGGGAGCCCGTTGCTCAGGCCGTTTAACCGAAGAGCATTATTCTTTTGTAAGCAACTCTTCCAGCAAAGCGATGGCAAAATTATTCAAATTTTTAATGGCCAACCCTATCTTCCAGGCGTCCCGGTTGCGTTTTTCAACGTAATTTGACACAGCCCTGATCTGCGCATACGCAACACCGGCCTGTTTACAAGCATAAAAAAAAGCCGCGCCCTCCATGCTCTCTAATTGTGGTTGCAACCGATGTGTGATCCTGGCAATGCTCCCTTCGTGCCCGTGAACGGTGTTTACCGTAATGGCTTTTACCTGTTTTAATTGCGTAACGGTTTTTGTAGGATAAAAGCAGCTCTCGCCAAAGCCAAGCGTTTCGATCGGTAAAAAGGCTTCGTCATCCTGAGCGCCCAGCTCGGCTATATGGTCTTCGGTAATTTCAACCACTTCGCCTAAGGTTAAATCACGGTCAAAACTCCCGGCAATGCCGAGGTTGATAACCAGGTCGTAATTTTTGTAGGATAATTGCCTGCCCAATGCATAAGCGGTAGCTACCATGCCTACTCCGGTGATTAATACATCAAAAGGCATATCTGCCCCAAAATGATCCGTTAAAGGCTGTATTTCGGCGGCGGTGGCGGCAACAATTAAAATCTGCATGGTTATAAAAGCACTAAGTTAAAATTATCGGTCTGTTTTTTACAGCTTAATGAGATTGCAGGCAAATTTATAGGTAATTTTTTTACGTAAGTTTGCAGTACAATTGTTATGATGATTTACATTACACGAAAGGAACATTTTAACGCGGCGCACAAAATGTACCGCGACGAATGGAGCCCTGAAAAAAACGCGGAAGTTTTTGGGAAATGTGCCAATCCGAACTGGCATGGGCATAACTACAATTTGTTTGTTACTGTAAAAGGGCAGGTAACTCATGCAACCGGGTATTTGATCGACCTGAAGGACCTGAAAATAATTATCAACGATTATGTGATAGAGAAGCTCGATCATAAAAACATTAACCTTGATGTTGAATTTATGAAGGGCAAAATGGCATCCACCGAACTGCTTTGCATCGAAATATTTAACCAGCTAAAAGCCCCTATTGAAGCACACGAAGGTGTGTTTTTGCACTCTGTTAAACTTTACGAAACCGAAAACAACAGCGCCGAGTATTTTGGCGACTAACCATACATGAGCAACAACGATCACCACCACTTAGCCGATGAGGAAATTGACGGTTACGTAAAAATAGACCGGTATAACCCCGAACTGATCCACAATATATCGACCCATTACCACGATATTTTAAAACAGGTTGGCGAAAACCCCGAGCGCGAAGGTTTATTAAAAACACCTGAACGTGTAGCAAAAGCCCTGCTTTATTTAACGCATGGGTACGATCTGAACCCGACTGAGATTTTAAACTCGGCCATGTTTACCGAAGATTACAGCCAGATGGTTGTAGTAAAGGACATTGAAGTATACTCGATGTGCGAGCACCACATGCTGCCATTTTTTGGCAAAGCGCACATAGCTTACATCCCTAACGGGCATGTAGTGGGGCTGAGCAAAATACCCCGTGTGGTTGATGCCTTCGCCCGCCGCCTGCAGGTGCAGGAACGCTTAACCAACGAAATACGCGATTGTATACAAAACACCTTGAAACCTTTAGGCGTAGCCGTTGTTATAGAGTGCCGGCATTTGTGTATGAGTATGCGCGGTGTACAAAAACAAAACTCGGTAACAACAACTTCGGCATTCACGGGCGAGTTTTTAAAAGATAAAACCCGCGCCGAATTTTTACATTTGATATCATCAAAACTGAGCTAAAAGCTTAAAGCCAAAAGCTCAAAGCTTTTTTATAACCAATAACTTAATAACCAGTCACTACATTGAAAGCATACATTTTTCCAGGACAAGGCGCCCAGTTTGTGGGTATGGGTAAAAACATTTACGACGAATCTGAATATGCCCGCGGCCTTTTTGAACAAGCTAACGAAATTTTAGGTTTCCGGATAACCGACATCATGTTTAACGGCACCGACGAGGACCTGAAACAAACAAACGTTACCCAGCCGGCCATATTTTTACATTCGGTGGTATTAGCCAAAGCTTTAGGCGATAGGTTTCAACCTCAAATGGTAGCCGGTCACTCTTTAGGTGAGTTTTCGGCATTGGTTTCGGCAGGTGCCTTATCCTTTGAGGATGGTATCCGCCTGGTAGCGGCGCGTGCCAATGCTATGCAAAAAGCCTGCGAGATACAACCATCAACCATGGCGGCAATTTTGGGCCTGGATGATTTTACGGTTGAGGATATTTGCGAGCGCGTGAGCGATGTTGTGGTACCGGCAAATTACAACTGCCCGGGCCAGTTGGTTATATCTGGCACTATTGCCGGTGTTGACCACGCTTGCGAGTTGCTGTTGGCTGCCGGAGCTAAAAGGGCTCTGAAGCTTAATGTTGGCGGCGCCTTCCACTCGCCGTTAATGGAATCGGCAAAAAAAGAACTGGAAAGCGCTATTGTAGCAACCGAAATTAAAAGCCCAGTTTGCCCGGTTTACCAAAATATAGATGCCAAGCCTTATACCGACGCGGCACACATCAAAGCTAATTTAATAGCGCAGCTAACGGGGCCGGTAAAATGGACACAAACCATGCAGCGCATGCTACAGGATGGCGCCACACAATTCATTGAGGTTGGGCCCGGCAATGTTTTGCAAGGCCTTGTTAAAAAAGTTGACCGCGCCATGCAAACAGAAAGCGCCGCTCTGTAGTTAATGTTATTGCGGATAACATTAACTGAATTGCTTAACATTTATATTAATTTTATCTCAATAGAAAAACTATAACTTGAACGCTGCTGCTAAAATACGTTGGTTACTGGCGCTTATCTGCTTAAGCCTGTTTTTAACAGCTATAATAGCCCGTAAAACTTATAGTCCGGGTAACAACCTGGAAAGCAGCGCAAAAACGCTCGAAACGCACCTAAACAACAAGGAAGAGATTGTAGCTGGTTATATTAATGACGCGGATAACTTTACCCGCTTAAAAAACATTAATAACGATGAAACCTTTGCACTGCAACTGGTTGATATAGCCAAAAGCGAAAAAATCTACATTTCGACCTATTACAACAACCAGTTAACTTATTGGAACGGCATACGTGTTTTACCCGAGGATGTATCAGCAATTAAAGAGGGTAGCTCGTTTGTAAAAGAGGCCAATGGCTATTACGAAGCCATAAAAAAAACCGATGGCGATTTTTGCGTGCTTTTTTATATCCCCATCAAAAGCAGTTATAATTACCAAAACGCATATCTTAAAAATGTCTTTTCGCCCGACCTGTTACTGGATGATAACATCACTATTGCCGATGATAGTTATAAGCCGCGTTACGAGATTCGCACTTACGATCATCATTACCTGTTTTCGGTAAAATTGGTCGCTAACGATCTGAATCATTTTTTTGCATACGTACAAATTTTGCTATGGCTATCGGGCTTACTACTGCTTTGCGCTTTAACTCACAACCTGGCACATCGGGTAGCGAAAAAAGGCTATATATTTAGCTCATTCGGCATTATCGCCCTTTTTATCGTCGCGCTGCGGTTTGTAAACCTGTATTATAAATGGCCCGATATTTACTCGGAAGTGCCCTTGTTCGATCCGGCATATTATGGCTCGGGCACCTGGCTGCCCTCGCTTGGTGATTTTGTTATAAATGTATTGTTGCTAACCTGGTTTTCGGTATTTGTCTATATCAATCGTTTCCGGCTTATCAGGCAAGTACAAAACAAAACCTGGAGCTACACTATCTGCATCGCCGGTATCCTGGCGCTGATCAGCCTCTCGACCCTGTTATTGAGCTTGTTTAAAAGCCTCATTTTTAACTCAAATATCAACTTTGATGTTAATAATGTACTCAATTTAACCTCGTTCAGCATTGTTGGGGTAATAGCGCTTTGTTTCGGATTTTTAATTTTTATACTCTTTGCCGAAACCCTGTTAACCCTTAGCTTAAAGCTCAATATATCACACCTTAAAAAGCTCATCGTTTTCCTGAGCCTGATTTTCGCTACTACGATATATGAGGTATGGAACAAAGACTTCTCCGACTTCTATTTAATCTGGTCGTTACTGATTATCATCCGTGGCTACGCTATTTTTTACGATTCGGGTAAGTTTAGCGCGTTAACTTATATTGGCATCATTATTATCTGCTCGTCGGTATCGTCGGTTAAGCTGTATGTATTCCAATCGGCAAAAGAAAAGGATACCCGTAAATTACTTGCACAAAAGCTTGAGTCGGCAAGCGACCCTACAGCCGAATACCTTTTTAAACAGATAGAAGATCAGCTGATTACCGACAGCGTTGTTTTTAACTATTTTAAAAGCCCTCAGCGTAACTATAATTTCCTGCGTAACCGGTTTCAAAAACTATATTTTGATGGCTACCTTTCAAAATATGAGTTTAAAACCTATGAGTACGATAATCAGGATAGATGGATGTCGGGCAGCGAATTATTCGACCTGAATGATTTTAAGCAACTGGTACAGGTAAGCGCCATTAAGGTTGGCCGTACACGATATTTCTATCAGCCTAACGATTCGTTTGGCTTTCAAAGTTATTTTGCCATTATACCTATACAGCCCGACTCAAACTCATTTGGCACCTTGGTTATTGAGTTAAAATCAAAGCCTTTTAAAAGTGTTGAGCCTTTCCCGGAGTTGCTTACCGAAAACTCGTTTAATGATGTAGACGATTTTAAAGGATACTCCTACGCTTTTTACAGTGACGGCAAATTACTTAACCAAAGCGGGAAATACATTTATAGCCTGGCCAACTTCGAGTTTTCGGGCAAACTCAAACAGTACGTGTACAAAACCACTGTTGGCGATGGCACCGGGGTATCAAAAACCCACTATTCACACTTAATTTATCAGCCTTCGGAGCGTGAGATCATCGTGATATCCAAAGAAGACGATATGTTTTACAGCGGCATAACATCGCTCACGTTTTTCTTTTTAGTGTTTCTGGCCTTTAACTTGATTTTATTAGGTGTAGTGTATGTATGGAAGAACTATAAAAGCCTCATCAAAGTAAAATCCATTAAATGGATATTTTGGGAAAACTTTGATAAGGTTTTATACAAAACCCGCATCCAGCTTTCTATGGTATTCGCGGTAGTTATTACCCTGGTTATCATTGGTGCTATCACGTTTGTATCGGTTCGCACACAGTACCAAAGCCAGCAGGATCAGCTCATTCACGATAAGATGGCGCGTATCTCCATCGCGTTCGAAAAGTTAAGTATAGCCAGTAAGATCTCCGACTCGATGACGGAAACATCCCAACTCGATTTTAATACTTTTGCAAATACCTATTCGGCCGACCTGACCTTATACGATAAAGAAGGCCGTGAGTTATTGACAACGCAGCCCAAATTGTACGAAGCGGGGCTGATTGAACCGCGAATGAATGCCAAGGCCTTTATTTACTCGAGCAGGCTGGAGAAATCGGGATTTATCAACCCGGAAGTTATCGGCACCTTGGATTATAAAGCCGCCTACGCACCTTTAAGAAACGCAAGGCACGAGATAATCGGCTTTTTACAACTACCCTACTTTGCCAACGAAACCGAGTATAAAGAACGCATTGGCGCGTTTCTAAATACCATGATCAATGTGTATGCGCTGGTATTCATCGCTATCGGCCTGTTTGCAATCGCCATTGCAAGGCAAATAACCACACCACTAACCATTATTCAGCAAAGTTTAAGCAATACCATTTACGGCCGTAAAAACGAGCCTATACAATGGAACCACAATGATGAGATAGGCTCGCTGATCAAAGAATATAACAAGATGATAGCCGCGCTGGAAAACAGCGCACAGAAGCTGGCACAATCGGAAAGGGAGAACGCCTGGCGCGAAATGGCCAAACAGGTTGCCCACGAAATTAAAAACCCTTTAACACCATTAAAACTCGGCTTGCAATTGCTCGAAAAGGCCTGGCGTGACAAGGATCCTAAATTTGATCAGAAGTTTGAGCGCTTTAGCAAATCGTTTGTGGAGCAGATAGACAGCCTTTCGCGCATCGCATCGGAGTTTTCGAACTTTGCCAAAATGCCCGAAACGCGCATGGAGCGTTTTAATATATTTGATATTATAACCCAGGCAACCAATATTTTTAAGCAGACCGACAATCTGGAAATAGTTTACAAGCCTGCAGCAAAAGGCTTTTATATTATGGCCGATAAGGACCAGATATTGCGCTGCTTTAACAACCTGCTTAAAAATGCCATCGAGGCTGTACCGGCCGATAAAAAGGGCATTATCCGAATCATTCACATGATTACAGGCAACGAGATACATATTCAAATTGCGGATAACGGGAGCGGTATACCTGATGCTTTGCGCGAACGGATATTTGTACCCAACTTTACCACCAAAAGCTCCGGTACAGGGCTTGGGCTTGCATTGGTTAAAAATGCTATTGAGTATGCAGGCGGCACTATATCCTTTGATACTGAACTGGATAAAGGCACCACATTTTATATTAGTTTTCAGGAAGCAACGTAGGATTATCTGCTTCAATAGCTTTGGATTTGTGCTAAAAAACAGGTATCTTGTTTGTTGAGCGCGATGCGAAAAGCCGAAGGTAAGAAGCAAAAGGGGATGCAAAAATTTCTTACAATTTCCCCCTTCGTTGGTTAATTGTTCATCAGTTTATTAGTTGATTGGTGGTTGTGGCGAAAAGGGTTCGCTTAGGGTCGGTTGCTTCATTTCCGACTTCCTCCAAAAACAATCAAACAAAAAAGGGACACCTTTGCGGCATCCCTTTGTATCATATCTTTAATAAAAACTGGTTACTTTAAAGTAAAGCTTGTTTTGCCCATGGTGTAGCCATCAGCGTAAAGCAATACGGTATACACACCCTTTTGGAAGGGGTTAGGATTTGTCCACTCGATGGTATAACCGCTACCGTCATCCTTAAAATCGATGGCTGTTTTATAGGTAAACTGCAGTTCCTGGCCATCGGTTTGGAAATTGCCCGAATCGGCCCCGGTGATGAGGTTACCGGTTGGATCGATGATCCGTACAAAAACGTCGTGAAGGCGTTTTTCGGCAACAGCGTTACCCGCAACAGTAAAATCGATCTTGATCTTTTTGGTGGCCCCGGCACGTGTTTTGGCAACTTCTTTCCCGCTCGACCGCACCTTTAACGGCGTAACGTTGATATTGCCCACCTTTAAGGCTGAGGCAATGGTTACTTTGGTATTCAGGTCTTCGTTTTGTTTTTGCAGGGTTGTAGCTTTTTCGCTCACGGTGGCCAGGTTGGTTTTCAAGGTATCACGCTCGGATGTCAGCGAAGCATTTTGCTTTTTAAGATCTTCGATATCGGTAGTGTACTTGGTTACAAAATAGCGCAGTTGCTTTACATCTTCCTGAGCCTTGGTTAGCTCTTCGGCGGTAAGCTTGCCATTATATAGTTTTACACGCAGGCTTTTGATCTTGGCTTTTAACGAGTCGTTACTAGCCTGAAGCACTTTGGAAAGCTTGGCTTTACCGGTATTGGCCTGCTCTAATTGAGTTTCCAAACTGTCTATCTGGGTTTCCAGGTGTGTTTTTTGAGCCTGTAGGCCTTTGTTATCGTTTTGGTAAACTATCCGTTCGTTATCGCTCTTTTTGTTGTTGAACCACAAATAAACATCGGTTATCAGTAAGGCGGCAACTACTACTATTAAAAAATAAATTACGTTCGAATTTCGTTTTTGGGGTTGGTTTTGCTGGTTATCCATAGCATCAGTTAATTTAGTTGGTCATCAGAATAAACGTATTTTCTCGGCATACTATTATAGGTGTTGGTAATAAGCGCTCTAATATATGTTTTTTAAATGTTTTTTAGGGTTTGTTAAAACTTATCGGTTATAACGCTTATTACACATAATTAACTTTAGTAAAGTTAAAATAAGGGCAAATTGTTTGCAGCAGATACAAATATTTATTGCGCGCCAAACCCTTTAGTTAAATTTATTAACCATTTGCCGGGGATTAATATCTTTGCAGCTTCAAATTTTAGCAGCCTGATGACTCTTAGAAAAAGATCGATAATAACCTTCCTTATTTTATTTACAGCGATAGCGAATATAAACGCGCAGGTTAAGCCCGATCCTAAACGTGAGTTTCGCGGGGTTTGGATAGCTACGGTAAGCAACATTGATTGGCCAAGCCCCAAGTCGACCACCGAAAAACAAAAACAAGATCTGATCGAGATCTTGGATTCGCACCAGGAAACAGGCATTAACGCCATTATATTCCAGATACGCCCGGAGGCTGACGCTCTTTACGCTAAATCAACCGAGCCCTGGTCGCGCTGGTTAACAGGCAAACAGGGCCTTGCCCCCGATCCGTTTTACGATCCGCTGGATTTTGCCATTACCGAAGCGCATAAACGCGGGATGGAACTGCATGCCTGGTTTAATCCGTATCGTGCTACGTTCTCGCCCAATGAGTCGCTTTTAAGTCCGAACCATATTACCAGGATACATCCCGAATGGTTTTTAACCTATGGGGGTACTAAGCTTTTCAACCCAGGGATACCCGAGGTGCGCGAATACATCGTACAGATCCTGCTGAACGTGGTTGATAATTATGATATCGACGGTGTACATATGGACGATTACTTTTACCCATACGCCATACCCGGGCAGCGCATCAATGATACCGACGCTTTTAACAAGTATAATAACGGCATCACCAATATTGAAGACTGGCGCCGCGACAACGTGAACAGGCTGATTAAAATGTTGGCCGACAGCATTCATGATCATAACCCGAGAATGAAATTTGGTATCAGCCCTTTCGGGATCTGGAAAAACAAGCGGCCTTCTGATCCGGAAGGCTCAGCAACCCACGGCGGCGATTCGTATTACGAGTTATATGCGGACTCACGCAAATGGCTCAAAGAAGGTTGGGTAGATTATATTACACCGCAAATTTACTGGCCCTTTGGCAATGCGGCCGCGGCTTTTGACAAGCTGGTAGACTGGTGGAGCGACAACACCTATAACAGGCATTTATACATTGGCCAGGCCGCTTATCGTATCGGCGAGATGCGCAGAACCTCGGGCTTTCGTTTAGCCTCCGAAGGGCCGAACGAAATGAAATACCTGCGCAAAAACGACCGGGTGCAAGGCAGTATTTTCTTCAGTTCAAATTCCATCACCTCAAACCCGCTGGGCTTTACCGATTCGCTCCGGCAAACGTATTACCGTAACCCGGCGCTGCCACCGCCAATGATCTGGCTCGACTCAGTCGCGCCTAACGCGCCGAAGCATTTTGATATTACCATCAAACCGCGATCGTTTGTACTCACCTGGCAAGCGCCGGATCCTGCAAAAGACCAGGAACCTGTTTACGGTTATGTGATCTACCGTTTTGAGGATGCCGGGTTGAAACTGCCGATGGACGATCCTAAAAACATCCTGCATATCCAGTACGATACCTCAACCAAATTCGAAGATAAAACCATCCAGGCCGGGAAATCTTACACGTATGTAGTCACGGCCATTGATAGGTTGAAAAATGAAAGCTATCCGTCGAATCCGGTGAAGATAAGCACGAAGTAGTGAGTGGTTAATGGTGAATAGTGAGTTATGTTACCATCAAAAATCCCTTCTTAAAAGGGGGTGCTTTGGGCAGTGAAGTGGCGGGGATGTGTCATCTACGCATGAAGAACACACACCTAACCCCTCTCAAGAGGGGAACTCTATTCGGCCAGTCTTTTTAACTATTCATAATCGCACCGCAATTGATATCGAGCGTTTGCCCGGTGATAGACCGCTGGCTTAACAGGTAAGCTACCAAACCGGCAATTTCTTCCGGCTGGCTCATGCGGCGCAAAGGCACACTTTGCATAGCGATTTCGTAAAACTCGTCTTTGGTAATACCGATGTTATCGGCAATGCCTTGTAAACCATCCTGGCTCATCTCGGTATCAACCCAGCCCGGGCAAATGGCGTTCACCAGTATTTTTTCGGGGGCGAATTGTACTGCCCAGGAGCGCATCAAACCCAGCAAACCAGCTTTGGAAGCGCAATATGCTGAGTAATTAGCCACACCTAAACGCGCCAGTACCGATGAGGTGATGAGGATATGTTTTTCCTCACCCGCGTTTTTGCGGATATTAGGCAGAAAGCTGTTTACAAAGTTATACGTGCCGGTAAGGTTAGTGCTGATGATGTCGCTCCAACGGTCGTTATCGCCCCAGTAGTTTTCGCCGCCGATTCCGGAGTTGGCTACCAGGCCGTCAACAGCTGTATCGTCCAGTTCGGATGCGGCGTGTTCAAGGCTATCCTTGCTGCGGATATCAGCGATCAAGGTTTGATGGCCGTGGCCGGCTAACAAGTTCAAGGTTTTCTGCAAAGCTTTCTTTTTGCGGCCCAGCAAAATACATTTGCTACCCGATTGCGCCAATTGAATGGCAATGGCCCGGCCAATGCCGCTGCCTGCCCCGCTGATGATATATGTTTTTGACATGATGGTATCCGTTTTGATTGGGAGGTCAAATATAAAGATAGGCGGCAATTATTTTGCTGTTTGTACAACAGGCCAACCATCTTTATCCCAGCTTAGTGGCTCGACCCTCAATTTGGAGCGCCCGTTATCCGCCGCATCATAAGCGTGAAAGATGAGATAGTCCACTCCATCAAAGGTACATACAGCGTTATGGCCAACGCCATACCAGTCTTTATCGCCGGCCAAAACAAGTGTGCCGCCCCCTTGGGCCATATCTGCACCATCATGATCGAGGTACGGCCCGGTTACGTTTTTGCTGCGGCCAACCATCATTTTATAATTGCTTTTCGGGCCACGGCAGCAGTAGTCCCAGGATACGAAGAGATAGTAGTAGCTATCGTGCTTAAATATAAACGGGCCTTCGATAGCTCCGCGCCCGGCTGTGGTATCGTTGCTGTTGTGCGATAAACCATCGCGGTTGGCTATGGTCAGCCAGGGTTTAGGTTGGGCCGTCGATTTAAGGTCTGGACTAAGTTTAACCAATTTGATCCCATCCCAAAACGAACCGAACGACAACCAGGGCGCATTCTTTTCATCGCGGATCAGGTTAGGGTCGATGGCATTAAAATGATCTTCGCCGGGAACAGATTGAATGACCATACCCTGGTCTTCCCATTTAAAATCAGGCGAGTCGGTATGCAAGGTTTTGTTGGTGGCCAACCCGATAACCGAAGTGTTTTTACCAAATACCGAAACCGCGTAAAACAGATAATATTTGCCGTTATAGTACGAAATATCGGGCGCCCAGAAATCGTTTGGACGAGCTTTGGGGATCGCTTTCGCAGCCCAATCGGGTGTTTGGGTAAAAACCGGCTTCTCCCGTTTCCAGTTTAGCCGATCTTTTGACGACCATACCGAGATGCCCCGGCCGGTGCAGAAGATATAGTACAGGCTATCCTGTTTGATCATTACCGGATCGTGCACCGAAATGCGGGGCGCATCCTGACTATATCCGCGCAACGCGAATACAGTAATGATCAGTAAGCCAAGCCAATTTTTCATTTTACCAGCTGGTAAATATCCTTATAGTTCCGTCCTAACTCTTTATAATCCAAACCATAACCTACCACAAACTTATTCTCAATTTCAAAACCAACATATTCCAGTTCGGGTATATCATGCTCCATCGCTTCAGGCTTGTAGAGCAAGGCGCAAACGGTTATCGATGCCGGGTTTAACGATCTTAACTTATCAACCACATAACGCAGTGTATTGCCGGTATCTACAATGTCTTCTACCAAAATCACGTCGCGGCCCTGTATATTAACCTTCAGGTTAAAATCCTCGGTAATGGTGCGGGTAGTTTCTAAACCGCCGTGATACGATGACAGCTTCATAAAAGCAAGCTCGCAGGGAATAGGTACCTGCTTAATCAAATCGGCCATAAACATAAAGCAGCCATTTAAAACTCCGGCAAATACCGGGGTTTTGTCTTGGTATTTTTTGGTGAGGATGGCTCCAATTTCAGCGGTACGTTTTTCGATGTCCGCATAGGGGATCATCGGTTCAAATGTCAAGTCGTCAATCCGGATATTCATCTGGCTAAAGTAGCTATTTGTTTACAATTGGCTTAAACTCAATGCCCGAATATTCGTTTATCTTTGCCGGCTAATGGATTACCAGGTTTACACTTTACCTAACGGCATCAGGCTGTTACACAAACATGCCGTATCGCCCATAGCACATTGCTGTTTTATAGTTAATGCCGGCGCGCGCGACGAAGCGCCGGGCAAAGACGGGCTTGCACATTTTATTGAGCACTTGCTTTTTAAAGCCACGGAACGCCGCAATACTGAACAGATCCTGAACCGTTTGGAGTTGGTTGGTGCCGACCTGAACGCGTACACCACCAAGGAATATACCTGCATCCACGCTTCGTTCTTAAAGCAGCATTTGGAGCGGGCTATTGACCTGACCGAGGATATCGTTTTTCACTCTACCTTTCCGGAAGAGGAACTGGTGAAAGAAAAGAGTGTAATACTGGACGAGATCGCATCTTACCTCGATCAGCCCGACGAAGCCATACAAGATGATTTTGAAGATATTTTGTTTAAAGATCACCAGCTTGGCCGCAATATTTTAGGTACCACGGATTCGGTAACCGCTTTGGCTAAAGCCGATATCGACCACTTCATTGCTCAAAATTACAACACGCACCAAATGGTGTTTGCCGTATTGGGCGAATACGATTTTAAAAAGTTAGTGAAACTGGTAGAAAAATACTTTAGCACGGCGAAAGAAAACACCACGGCTAAAAACCGTATGTTACCGGCAATCAATATTGCCGAGACCGTTCGCTTTGCCAAACCAATTTCGCAAACGCATGGCGTTATCGGCGGGCAGGCTTATTCATCATTAAACCAAAAGAAAAACGGCTTGCTGCTGCTCAATAATATTTTGGGTGGGATGGGCATGAGCTCGAGACTGAACTTGCAGATCCGCGAAAAATACGGCATCGCGTATACTATCGAGTCGAACTATTCGGCTTTCTCCGATACCGGCATCTTCTCCATTTATTTTGGTACTGATACCGAAAAGGCAGAACGCGCCATCAAACTCATCCACAAGGAGCTTAAAAAACTGCGGGAGCAAAAGTTAGGCACGCTGCAACTGCACCAGGCCAAACAAAAGTTTGTAGGCCAGATTGCTTTAGGCGAAGAGAACCGCATCGGCCTCATCATCGCGATGGCAAAAAGCCTGCTCGATTTTGGTTATGTAGATAGTATCGAAGAGATCTTCGCCAAGATAAACGCTGTTACCGCCGATGAAATGTTAGCCACCGCCAACGATATATTCGATAGCAGCCGCCTCACCACTTTGCTATTTGAGCCTAACGAATAAACTGTTATTTTTGTAGCTTATGAAATTACCCATTATAGCCTACGGCGACCCTGTTTTAAGAAGAAAAGCTACCGACATTGAGCCTGATGAATATCCACACATTAAAAAATTGATCGAGGATATGTTCGAGACCATGTACGGAGCCAAGGGTGTTGGCCTTGCCGCGCCGCAAGTGGGTTTATCCATGCGTTTGTTTGTGGTTGATGCTTCGCCTTTTGATGATGATGAACCGCAATTGAAAGACTTTAAAAAGGCTTTTATTAACGCGCGTATTTTAAGTGAAGATGGTGAAGAGTGGGCCTTTAACGAAGGCTGCCTGAGCATCCCTGAAATACGTGAGGATGTGTATCGTAAACAAAATCTCCGCATCTCTTATTACGATGCCGATTGGAAACATCACGAAGAGAGTTTTTCGGGTTTAGCCGCGCGCATTATCCAGCACGAATACGACCATATAGAAGGTAAGTTGTTTACCGATAAGCTCAATCCGCTACGCAAACGCCTCATTGAGAAAAAGCTGGCTGATATTTCGAAAGGGAATGTATCGGTTGATTATAAGATGAAGTTCCCGGCGGCTAAGAAAGGCCGTTAATTATCATCTATACCCCGGCTTTTATTACCCGCGGCAATCTCCTTGATCAATGCACCCCAGGCAAACGGGTTTAACAAGGGGTTAGGCATCAGCGAATGCTGATTTACGATGTTGTTATGCATGTCCTGAAAGTTCAGCGTCTGATGATCCTGCGCGTTTAACGGCAATGATCTTTCTAAAGCGGCTATTGATTTTCCGCTCAGGTTCTTCCTCGCAATTTCCAGGTCGTCATCGGCAATTTTCATCGAGATAAACTCCTTGTGAAACTCGTCGGTAGTAGCCCACGGAAAAATACGTACTACGGGTAAATGTATCGATTGCCCGTGCAACCTAACTTCTATAGTATAACTCTTATCGTTAACATGTGATGGAATAACAACGGTAGTTGAGGCATAACCTATCGAAGTAAATATCAGGGTATCCTGCTCATGCACCACAAACGAAAAATAGCCCTTGTAGTTAGCCAGGTTACTTTGTTTAGGGTCGTTCACATTGGTTATCGAAGTATAGGGAACTATGCTCGTACTATCACTGTTTAAAACCACACCGCTAAACTGCACCAACGGACGCTCAGGTTTTTGCTGCGCGAATGCCGATACGGAGATCAGGGTAAATAATATGAAGAATAACCGCTTCATGTTAACAAGGTCTGTATTTACTGTTATACTAAGTTAGCTACGAAAAAGTTTTTTCACAGCCCACAAATGAAATAATTTTTGTGCAGATGGCTGTTATAACACCCATCAATTTAACAATCTTTAACTATCTCAGGTTTTCGGGCAATACCGCGTGCGGATCGTCAATATCCGTCAGGTTTACCGCCTCAACGCCTGTAATTTCGGGCACGGCCTTTTTAATAGCCTGCTCAATGCCGGCTTTCAAAGTCATGATACTCATCGGGCACGACCCGCACGAGCCCAAAAGCTTTAATTTTACTACTTTCTCAGGCGTAATCTCTTCCACCGAGACATTCCCCCCGTCTGTTTCCAGATACGGACGAATACTATCTAAGGCTGCCTCTACCTGCGCTAACAAATCCATCTTTTTAATATTTATAGTAAAGGTACTAATTTATTGTGTAACTGCTGTTTGCGCCGTTGCTGCCCTGGCATTAACAATGGCAACCTGCTGTGCCACCTTCTTAGCCATATCAATAAACGCGCCGCTAACAGGGTTAGTATCATCTAATATCAAAGGCGTACCGGCATCACCCGAGTCCGAAACACTTTTTACTAACGGTAGTTGCGCCAGCAACGGTACACCCAACTGGCCGGCCAGTTTTTTACCGCCACCTTCGCCAAAAATGTAATATTTATTATCGGGCAGTTCGGCAGGTGTAAAATAGGCCATGTTTTCAATTATACCCAATATAGGCACGTTAATAGCAGGCATTAAAAACATACCTATGCCTTTACGCGCATCGGCTAAAGCTACTTTCTGCGGTGTTGTTACGATTACGGCACCCGCTATTGGGAAGCCTTGTGTAATGGTAATATGGATATCGCCCGTGCCCGGTGGAAGATCCACCACCAAATAATCCAGCTCGCCCCAATCAGCATCGTTAAATAGCTGTTTCACCGCTGTAGATACCATCGGCCCGCGCCATGGCACCGGCTGGTCAGGATCGGTAAAGAAACCTATCGACAATAATTTGATCCCATATTTCTCTATCGGTTCAATACGTGTTTTGCCATTTTCCAGTTGCGACGCTCGCGGCTTGGCACCCTCAAGCCCAAACATGATCGGTATCGACGGGCCATAAACATCGGCATCTATCAAACCAACCTTTGCGCCGGTTTTAGCCAGGCCCAACGCCAGGTTAACTGCTACGGTTGATTTGCCTACACCGCCTTTACCTGATGCTACCGCGATAATATTTTTAATATTAGGCAGGCTGTTGCCGGTTTGCGTGGTAACACGCGATGTCATATTGATCTTTACTTCAGCCTCTTTGCTTACAAAATGCAATATCGCGTTGCGGCAGGCGTTCTCGATCATTGCCTTTAAAGGGCATGCGGGTGTTGTGAGTATAATGGAAAAGCTAACCTTGTTGCCATCTATATGTATATCTTCAACCATGTTTAAAGTTACCAGGTCTTTTTTCAGATCGGGTTCTTCAACATTGCTTAGGGCAGCAAGTACTTGTTCTTTGGTTATTATCATTTTCGTAATTCGGATAAAATATAAAACAGCCTGTTAAAGCGTTTGTTACGGTATAGTTATTTACAATAAACTTTGTAAAGATAAGATTATTAGTTTTGGAAAAATTTACTGATGCATCTACCAGATAAAAAGTACCTCCGCATTGGCGGAATAGTTTTGCTGATCCTATTTGTTTTGATATTAACAGGCAGTACTATTGCCTGGTTTAAGCGCGAAAACCTACTGCATAATGCGATAGACAAAGCTACTGCAAAAGCCAAAAGAGATTATAATTTAGATGTAAAAATAGGCTCAGCGCACTTTACGGGTCTAAGTACCATCGCTTTCGACCATATCATCATCATCCCCGAAAATAAGGACAGCCTGCTCAATATTAACAACTTTGAAGTAGCTGTTAAACTGTGGCCCCTGCTCTTTGGTAACGTCAAGCTGGCATCGGTTAAGCTGGATAACGGCTGGCTTAATTTAACCAGCGTACATGGCGTAAAAAACTTCGACTTTCTATTTAAAAAGAAACGCGACACCACCGAAACCTCGGGTGGCGACATGTCGGTTGTTGCCAATAACCTAATCAACCAGGTTTTATACAAGATCCCTGATGCGCTCGATCTGAAAGATTTCGTGGTTAAGTTTCACGACGACAGCACCAATGTTAATGTGCTGGCTAAATCGGCAATAATTAACGACAGTAATTTGAGCTCTACACTGATCGTGAATAACGGCGAATCGACCCTGCACTTTGCCGGTAAAATGCGCCCGTCGGATAAGTATATCGATGTAAAGCTTTACTCGGATAACAAAAAGGTAGAGCTGCCTTTTATCCAGAAAAAGTTCGGTTTAAAACTCAGTTTCGATACAATAAGCACCAAACTCAACAAGGTTGAACGCAGCGACGGCGAAACCCGCATCTTTAGTTCCTGGTCGGTTAACAACCTGCTTATCAATCACCCGCGCATAGCCGCTAACGATATCGTAGTACCCAACGGCTCGCTCGATGCCAATATATTCATTGGTGAGCATTATCTGTCGTTAGACAGTTCTTCGGTAATACACCTAAAGGATGTTGTTGCCAACCCGTACGTAAAATATACGCTTAAGCCGGTTAAAATTTACGAAATGAAGGTTGCTATGCCGATGACGGATGCACAAAAGGTATTCAACTCGTTTCCCCAGGGTACCTTTGATGCCCTTGCCGGGATACAGGTTAGCGGCAAACTGGCTTACAACCTCAACTTTTATTTAGATACCTCAAACCCCGATGCAGTTCAATTCGACTCAAGTCTGAAACAGGATAACTTCAACGTGGTTAAATACGGCAATACAGACCTCAACAAGCTCAACAACAGCTTTGTGTATACGCCATACGAAAAAGGTAAACCTATGCCTCCAAGAATCATCGGCCCCCAAAACCCTGATTATACGCCCTTAACCAACATTTCGCCATACTTGCAACACGCGGTAATGACAGCAGAAGACCCCTCCTTTTATAACCACCACGGTTTTATAACCGAAGCCATCCGCAAATCGATAGCTGTTGATTTTAAGGAGAAGAAGTTTAAACGTGGTGGCAGTACCATATCTATGCAACTGGTTAAGAACGCTTTTTTGAGCCGCCAAAAAACCATGGTGCGTAAAATTGAAGAAACGTTGATTGTTTGGATGATCGAAAACAAGCACATCATCTCCAAAAACCGGATGCTCGAGGTATATTTCAATATTATCGAGTGGGGCAACAATGTGTATGGCATCGGCGAGGCATCGCGCTATTATTTTGGCAAAACACCTGCCGAGCTAGACCTTGGCGAAAGTATTTACCTGGCGAGCATCGTACCTAAGCCTAAAGCCGGCTTGTACGCCTTTCAACCCGATGGCAGCCTGAAGGATTACCTGCGAAACTATTTCCATTCCCTGGGTGGCATGATGGCCAATCAGCACTACATTAATCTGATGGACAGCCTTAACTATGGCTTTGACGATGTTCGATTAAAATCGAGCCAACGATCACATGTAATTATTGCCCCGGGCGATACCGCCGCTATTGCCAAAGCACTTAAACAGGATGAAGACGATGAGGAGGACAATGCCATCCCTGTTATACAGCCTGAGGTAAAAAAACCAAATTTCTTTCAACGCCTTTTCGGAAAAAAGGATACAACCAAGAAAAAAGAGATTGTTGTAGATACCGTAGGTAAAACCAAAAAACAGATCCGCCAGGAAAAACGGGCAGAGCGAAAAAAAGAAAAAGAAGAAAAACAGAAGTTAATGGACAAGGGCTTGTTTTAGTATAGCCTTTGTTAGGTTCTGCTCATTGGCTTTAGCCTTAATGTTCTGATCACCTTAAATTTGATCGGTCTTATCAGGATAAAAACGAGAAACAAAAATCCTACAAATGCCGCGATCATTATCGTGGCGGTAAAAAACCATACCATTACATCCAAAACCCCGGCACCGGTTATCCACAAATATCGTATTACACTGGCAGTAAGATAATTTTTAAAACGAAATTTTACCGGTTCATCCAGGTCAATTTCTTCTACCCGCTTATAAAAAAGGTAATTAGAAATAATCGGGAACAGTACAGTAGCGGCCAAAGCCACATATAACAGCGAGTTATCGTTACGGTTAAGAATATTAGCGCCAACGTGTTTATTAAAAGCCAAAATAATGATAATGAAAACAGCTACTGCCGAGGCAAATATCCAATGAATGGTTTGCAGCGTTTTATACAACTTGGCATCTAATTCATTATTAACAATCTTATTCATTATAACTTTAATCAATTTCAGTTAACTCAATATTATCCCAGGTTTGTTTTTTATAATATTTAAACATAACCAAATAAATTATCAGGGCCGGTACGATCAAAATCCAAATAAGTAATTCCCATCGCACCAGCAAATAATGCACGAATCCGAAAACTCCCGCAAACATAGTAATAAGCAGCGAAGTTATTATACGTCCGCCCGATTGCTTTGCTAAAACCGGCTTTGAAAAAGGCAAACCCTTTACTAAAAACAACGCCATTAAAATGCCGTATATCTGGCAAATAATAAAAGCAAGCAAAATGTCATTAATTATGCCAGGCCCCCATATTACAATGCTAGCTATACTTAAAACAAGGCAGTATGGAAAAAAGTATAAAGCAATAATTGCTTTATACATACCGGCTAAAACTTTACCGGGCTTGTTGATCGGTAAAGCGTAGTACACCCACGATGCCTTATATTTTTCGCTTTGCGAAATTTGCTGTAATATGGCCGACAGTACAATTATACAAAGATAAATCAAAAAAATGTATCCTTTACCTTGTTGTAGTATATTATAGCGTTCAGCCAGGCTATCGCCTTTTGTGTTTAACGAAAAATAAATAAAATAAACCGGCACGAACGCAAATTGCGGGTAAACTCTCATTTTAAATTCTCTTGTACGTGCCGCCAGCTTCCAGGTTATTCTAAAGCCGGCATTTTCTATCGGGTCGCGGGCTACAACGTCGGCCAGCCTGTCAATCAGCCCGGCATTTTTTACTTTAGTGGTCACTGGTTTGTTCGATACCCCGTCAGACATCGCAATTGCAGATAACCTGCGATTAAATCCGGGAGCCAAAACACGTGCGACAAACCAAATACCAACTAATGGTACTGTTATGCCCACCAAAGCCATTATCGTGGTTACTAAATTCGATCTGGATTGATGCAAGAACACCTCGTTAAAAGCCGCTATCCAAACTGGCGGTAAAAAATAAGCGAACTGGTGCTTTAGCAAATCAAAGTTACCCAGTTTCGACATATTGATTAACCTGGGCAAAAGATAATAGGCCACAAAAATGGAGATTGAAAACCCGATCTGGATGTAGCTGATGATATCTTTAAACTTCTGCGGGCTAACCAGGCGCATCAATATCAGGTAGATGACATTCACCAGCAAAATGCTAAGTAAAGTAGCCTCGATGATCTGGAAAAAGAACAGCGGCGTTGCAAAAGGCCCGTCAATAAAGCCGATAATGATCATTCCAGGCAAGCCCTGCAACAACGCGAGCTTCATTACATAAATACTGATATGCAAAATCCTCGCGAAAGCCACTGTACGGTCGTTAACCGGCCGTGGGCCGATAATGTATTGATCGCGCGCATCGAAAAGCACCGAGGTAAAATCGGTTATCAGCGTTAACGACATCAGCACCATAAACACACTAAAGTAAACCGTTTGGCCTACAAGCGGCTTATCAAAAAACACGAGCAGCAGACCATAAAACACACCAAAGATCAGCGTTACAAATATCACCCCCATAGGGGTTTTGGTTGTGGTTGCCGTAGCGGCGCGTTTGCGCCCTGCAAACATCGCCGGTGGGCGGCGGCTATCCAACAGGAGCTTTATTTTTAAGATCTCATTAAGCTGAAAGGTATCAACACCGGCCTTTTCAAAGATCGGGTTAAACAACGCCACAGCCCACAAAAACAACTTATTCATGTCTGGCTGTATTAATCAAAAGCGTTCATAATGGCATCGGTTTCGTGGGTCGAGGTATCGCGGCCGGTCAGCTTGGCAAAAATTTGCTCCAGTGTATCGCTGTGGTTTTGTTTTAGCGACTCAAAAGTGCCGTCGGCAACTATTTCGCCTTTGTTGATGAGCAGTATCCTGTCCGACACCTTTTCAACCACATCCATCATATGCGAGCAGTAGAATATCGTTTTGCCCTCCTGCGATAAACGCACGATCAATTCCTTTACCAAAATTACCGCGTTCGCATCCAATCCCGACAAGGGCTCATCCAGCACTATGATGCGCGGATTATGTATAATGCCAGATATCAGTAAAACCTTTTGCCGCATCCCTTTCGAGAAGGTGTCCATCCGGTCGTTCAGGTTATTGCCCAGGCCAAAAGCGCCTAAAAGCTTGGTCGCTCTTTCGTCGAGCACATCGCTTTCCATTTCGTACAGTTTGCCAATAAAATGCAGGTATTCCATCGGCGTAAGCACCTCATATATCTCCGCATTCTCGGGCACATAGCCCATTAGTTTCTTTATCTCCTGAGGATTTTCGAGCATGCTGATACCGTTTACAATAACATCTCCTTCAAAATCTGGTATCAGGCCGGTCAGTATTTTCACCGTGGTTGATTTACCGGCGCCATTGGGCCCGATATAACCTATTACCTGCCCGGGGAAGATATCGAGCGAGAGGTTCTTTAACACCTGTTTTGATCCATACGACTTAGACAGGTTGCGTATTTGTATCAGCGGCGAAGCATCCATTTTATGTTTTTAAAGGTGCTGAAATATACAAAATAATTTGCGTTTCCGCCTTGTTACCCGAGACATGGTGTACAGACATCGGTATTCTTCGGTATTTTGACTCATAGTATCAAGTCGCAAGTATCAGGTATCAAGTATATTTTCTTGGTCTTGTTACTTGATACTAACTACTTGCTACTAAAAACCAGGGGGGGGGGGAATTGTAAGAAATTTTCGCAGCCTGTTGCTCCTTCTTTCCATCTTAAGCTTCGCGCTTACCCTTACAATATACAAAATTGCAAGCATTTTAACAACCCCCCGGTCAGACCAAACAT
>Ga0209026_1000247_pt1 | contig 68920 bp, 67 predicted proteins | sample AraplaCL_Col_mCL_FD_184262 | JGI IMG/M metagenome (GOLD analysis project Ga0209026, IMG submission 184262) | Arabidopsis root microbial communities from the University of North Carolina, USA - plate scrape CL_Col_mCL (SPAdes) (version 2) | ecosystem: Host-associated > Plants > Roots >...
CGGCATTCAATCTTGGACTCTGCTTCGCCAAGGGAGTCGGCGTCCGCCAGGATGAGGGGCAAGCGGCACACTGGCTCAGGCGCGCGGCCGAAGGTGTTCCAGACGCGCAATACATGTATGCCCGCCTCCTCCAGGAGGGGCGCGGCGTGGCGGCCGATCCATCGCAGGCCCGCGTCTGGTTTGCCCGCGCGGCCAATGCCGGTATGCTCGACGCGCAAGTGGCGCTTGCCGAGATGCTGCTGAACGGGCACGGGGGCCAGCGTGAGCCCAAGGTTGCAATGGAGCTTTTCGAGCGGGCCGCCGACGACGGTCATGCCGGGGCGATGTTTGCGCTTGGAGCAATGTACGGCGCTGGCCAGGGCCCGTCGGTCGACCAGACGGCGGCGCAGAGATGGTACGCCGCCGCTGCCGGACGTGGGCATGGCCATGCTCAACTCATGCTCGGGCGCTATCTCCTCAAAGGTCTAGCCGGGGAGCACGACGCGGTTGCCGCTCGCCTTTGGCTCGAGCGCGCAGCCGCACACGGTATCAGTGAAGCGGCCGACGAACTCGCCGAGTTCGCCACTGTTTGAGGCCCGCATGGCAAGCACATCGTTCTCAGCACCGACACGAGGAGGGTGTTGCCTCACTGGCTGAACCGAAGTTCTGTTCCCGTCCATGCGGGCGCCGGAACGTGCGAGAGTACCGTCCGCGTGAAAACCCTCACTCGGGCGCGATTTTCTCCACATATTTCAAAAGGTTGAGCTCTAATTGATGATGTAGATCCGATTGGAAATGCGGTAGACCGTAAATCGTTGTCTTTTCTGCGAAAAACTACGTCGGAGTACACCGGATGGCGGGCCGGAGGCCCGCCATCCTATCGAGGCCTGGCAAACGCGAGTAGCTCTGGCGGGGCCTGCAACAGAAGGTCGACGACAGCGTTCTAAAGGCGCCCCGGCGTGTCGATGCCTAATTCTTGGCCCACTGTGGTTCATGCTGATTTCAGCGAAGAGATATATCCAGGCTTCGTTCATCTCTCTTCCGCGGAAAAGATGATCAGAGATGCCAGGGTTGGTGCGCGTCCGCGCCGGTGGCAACCAGGAAATGACCAATGCGATTCAAAGGCAAGGATATCCTCGTGACCGGCGGCAATTCGGGCATAGGACGCGGGATCGTTCAGTATTTCCTAGGTGAGGGAGCCAGGGTTGGTTTCGCTGGTCGCGATCGCGAGAAGGGTTACGCCGTTGAAGCGGAAGCAAGGGCGCTCAAGGGCGAAGCACGCTTTTTCCCGTGCGATCTGTCGGAGGAACATCAAGTCGAGGATCTGATGGGCCAGATCGGCCAATGGGGTCGACTGCGTGTCGTGGTCAACAACGCAGGCGCTGGTTCGCGCCGTAGCGGCATTGAGCCAGGCGATCGTCCCGGAACGAGATGGAACAAGATGCGCGGCGCCAATCTTGACTCAACCTATTTCGTATCGTCCTACGCCATGCCGTTGATACGAGATTCCGGTGGCGGTGCGATTGTCAACATTTCGTCCACGGCCACACTTCACGGCAATTGGGGACTGTACTGCGTCGCCAAGGCGGCCGTCGAAGCACTTACGCGCTCGCTGGCAATTGAGGGCGCTCCCTCCGGGATCAGGGCGAACTGCGTCAGCCCTGGTTGGATTGCCACCACAAACGATGTAGAGGTGCCCGCTTCGGGTAGCACTGGCGACTGGACGGTACCGCCAAGCTTATTCGGCCGGATGGGCACGCCGGCCGAAATTGCGGCAGCAGTGGCGTTTCTGGCGAGCGATGAAGCTTCTTTCATCACAGGCCAGACCTTAGTGGCCGATGGAGGACTCTCGATCGTCGACTACACGTCGAATTCCCTTCTCGAGCAGCGCGGCTCGGTCCTGTTCTCGGGCACGGTCGGCGACATTCGATAGCAAGAGAGCGGAAGGCTCTGTAGGTCTTTTTACATTCGGTCGATGATGGGCCGCTGGGTTTGGAGCCGACAATGCCTCGATACAAATGCCTGATTGCGTGAGCATCCCTGCCTCTCCTCCGGCTGCAGGCCGACTCATCGTCCCGTTCAACCGGTGGATAAAGTTGTCTGATGCCTATTTCCTTGCCTGGGACCGTGCAGCGCTGGAAAAGCCATTTGCACCAGAACTTCGTGCTTGGATCATTTCCATCTCCAAACGCCTGGATGCGTCTCCAACCGATTGAGATCGGTAACCCGCATTCATACGGCAAAAGAAATCGATCTCGCCCGTAAGGCGATAGCAATGAAGGCCCTCCCGCGGGGCGACTTCATCATTTTCGAAGCCAACGAAATATCGCCTTCCGTGGAAGACACTGGCCCCGGAGGTATTCCATGACGGGGCATAGGTCTGCTGGCGCATGCCAACGAAATCCGGGTCCGAGCGGTTTGAAGGCGAATGTCACTGTCGGCAAAGCCGCACGACCACGAGACCCCAAACCGTTGTTTGGGGCCAGGAGCGCCGGACGGGTCTGGGGTCACCGGTAAAAGGACACAGGACTGATAGTTGCTGCTGAAGTTTGTAAGCCTATCAAGGGATTGGAACCATCGGCAGGCAGGTTAAGACCGCGTGTCCCAGGTAATAGCGGAATTGGTGATGTAGTTCCATGCCGCCCCCACGGCGGCTGCGGCAAGCCCGGTCGCCTACCATCTTGACGGGCGGGTCGACACCCCTACACCGGCCAGTGCACCAACACTGCAGAGCGCTGCAAACATGCCGAATCCCGTCAGAAACCGCCAGCCGCGCCGACGCCGGTCACGATAAGTAAAGGTGTTGTTCAGCATCATGCATCCGCGAGTTGGTCCGTTGAGCCTTCCCCGGCTTCGGCCAGATACCTGATGAGCATATCCATAAAGTCATCAATGTCAGCCATCGTGGTCCGGTGATTAACGATCGCGCAGCGCACGACAATTTCGCCATTGATTGCAGTCCAAGACGGCGCTGCCAGACCGGACTCCTGGAGTTCCGACACCAATGTGCGGACAAACTCTGCGTCACCGCCACGAATTCCAAAACAGACGATATTCAGCGTAACAGGTGCCTTGAGGACAAATGCCGGATTCTGACCCAAGCGCTTAGCGAGATGACGCGCGAGCACGCACGTATGCGCGATCGACCTTCCTATATTATCCGCACCAAGGGTCTCGATTGTCATCCATGTTTTCAACGCACGGAAACCTCGCGACAAATCCGGACCAAGATCGCAAGGCCAGGTCTCACCAGCGGCAAGCCCGCGGTCGCCGCGCTGCAGATAAGCGGCGGGCTGCGCGAAAGTGCGTCTGTGGGCATCGCCATCGCGCACCAGAAGAAATCCGGCATCGTACGGAACCTGGCCCCACTTATGAAAATCGAGAGCCACCGAAGCCGACCGTTCAATGCCGCCGAACAGATGCTTCAGGCCGTCGGACAGCACGGCCAGTGCCCCGATCGCCCCATCGACGTGAAACCAGAGTTCTTCCCGGGACGCGATTTCGGCGATGTCTGCCAAGGGATCAATCGCTCCCGTGTTTACCGTTCCTGCGGTGCCGACGACCAGAAACGGCAGCAATCCTGCGGCGCGATCCTGTGCTACGGCCGCGCGTAACATGCGAGGGAGCATCCTTCCGGCATCATCGACCGCGACGGTCCTCAGATTTGTTGATCCGAGGCCGGACAACTGCATGGCCTGCGCAATGCAGGAATGGGCCTCGCTGGATGTATACGCGACCAACTGGCGGTCAGCGTTGCGCAGGCCGGTAGCCCGGGCGGACTGCCCCAAGGCCTCGGTCTTGGCGATCGTTAACGCGACGAAGTTCGCCATCGACGAACCGGTTAGGAACAAGCCGCTCGCTCCCTCCGGGAAACCTAGCACTTCGCTCATCCAACGCACGATCTGCTGTTCGACCACAAGGCCGGCATGGTCGCGGCCGCCACAATTCATGTTCAGGCCACCTGCGACAATGTCAGCCACCATCCCTATTGGCGTACCCGCGCCGTGCACCCATCCCATGAACGAGGGATGCAGATTGCCGGTCGCAAACGGCATGATGTGCGTGCGCACATCATCGGCGACATCGCCAAGTTCGCGCGGCTGGCGCGGCAGGGGGCGGGCAAACCTGTCACGCGTTTCATCGCTCGGCCGCTGCCATACCGGTCGTTTGCGGACCGTCTCGATGTAACTGATCATGTCGTCCAACAAGCCGTGCGCGACTTCGCGGAACTGATTCCAGTCCACTGGATCGAGGCTGGTTCCGGCCGCACCGTCGGCGACCGCGGCATTCTTCTCGGTGGAGCGCGACATCAGGCGTCTCGCGAATGGTGCAGAACCGCGGCCAACTTGGCCAAGAAAACGTCGAGCCTGGATTCGATCGGCGCGAAAGCCCGCTGCAGCGACTGGCCGGCCGACAGTCGCGCTGACACGCCCATCACATCGGGAGCTGAGGCGGCAATGCGCAGCACCGTGCGCGACCCCAGGCGGACGGCTTGCCCAATATGGCAGATCGGCCCGCCGTTGAGGCCGCGCATCGACACCTGGATGGCCTGGCATTCCTCGAACGAAGCGCAAGCGCCGGCGCCACTGGCGACGGTCAGTGGAATCATCCCGCGCGGGCCGAGGTGGTCGCCTTCATCATCTGGATGCAGCGAGATGCCTTTCACGGCGCCTATTCGAGACCGCACCAAGCGGACAAACTCTTCCTTGACAAGGGCTTGGCGGGTCTCGTCGATCCCCGCATAGCCGTCGAGATGGGCCAGCGCAGCGACCCAGCGCAAACCCAGTCCCAGGTTCAGTTCAGACTTGAAGGCGAAGCCCATACAATGGCGAAGGGCGGCCGGCCAGTCTTGCACCGCCGTGTAGTCCGCCAGGCCCGCCGGAAGATCGGCCCTCGCCACAAGTTCCTCAGCCAACGCCGTGGGAATAAGGAGGGCACCCGAAAATGGTGGCCCGGCAATGAACTTGGATCCGGTTAAGGCCACCACGAAGCCATCCGCCAGATCCTGCCTCAGCTGCGAAATCGAGCCGCGGAACTGGCAGGCATCGACGATGACCCGCACCCGTCCAGGGGCGAGAGCCGCGACATAGCGCGCGGCCCGCCTGGTTACCGCCGGCAAACCGGTTTTCGACGCATCGAGCACGTGGACAAGGACATCGCGATCGCGCCTCAGCTCCAATTCGACGGCCGCGATAACATCGGCATCGATTTCGTGCTGGTGGCGAGGTCCGCCGGTCGCGTTGCGGATTGCAATCGTGCGCACTTCGATACGGTCCGGCGGCAGGCCCTCCAGTGGCGCCCCCGCCTCGACGGCACATCCGAGCGCGGTCAGATCTGAGTAGTGACACCCCGCCGCCGCGCGTGGCACGCCATTTCCCGTTTCGTCCGGCGCAACCAGCACATTGGTCAATAGGCGCCTGGAGACACCGGCAAACATGCAAAGCGCCAACAGCTCCGCATCCGTCCCGGAGGCGGCAAGCACGATCTGCGTGCCCTCACAGCCGAGATTGCCGGCAATCCGGCCGCGAATTTCGGCGAACCATTGGTCGGTGGCGACAGGCAAAAGCGAAGCGATGTCGACGAGGCGCGCGAGTTCGGCCCCTGCTGCCTGAAGACTCTCATGCGAGATGTTGCTCGCCGTTGTCGACGAAAATGAGATCTCGTCGTCCGCCGTCGTCGTGATCGTTCCATAGCGGTTGCGGCGGGTAATCGCATCCGGCCAGATGCGTCTGTCACCACCTGTCCCGAGCAGGAAGGAAACAGAGGCCGGGGAGCGGTGATCCAAGCCACTAGTTTCCGGCACTCGACCATCCGACACCGGCAGTATCCCGCGCTGAATTGCAGGCATGGTGGTCTCCGTATTCAGGGCGGTGGCGAATTGATTGCGATTAAAGCGGTTCATTGGCCGCCACGGCACCGGCCAGATAGGAGATCTGAATGTCGTGACTGATCAGGGGTTCGAGATCGCTGGCGCGCTGCGTGAACTCCAGTCCGCACCGGTCGACATAGGCACGATCGACGCGTTCACAGAAACCCGGGTCGATGATCTTCTCGCCATCCCAGAAAACGGCATGGCCGGTGTCGGGAACGGTCGGCGAAACCACGCCTATGATCCCCGGTTTGGCCCACAGCATGTAGATGCTGCTCAAGAGTACAAAACCGCATTTGTTGGCAACGCCGCGCATGATCGAATGGCTCATCGGTCCGCCCAGCGGATAGGCCCAGTCGCAGCCTTGCGCGATGGTCTCGATCTCCTCGTAGCTTCGGCCCGTGAGCATCGCCAGCGCGCAAACCAGACAGTCGTCATTCGTTCTCTGGTAGACGGCAGGTTTGCCGGAATGGGCACATTGGGTCGTCGGCGTCGTCCGCGCCAGGCGTCGCTCCAGCGCGTTTTCGAATGCCACGAAGAGCTTGTGCATGGCGCCCTTCTTGTAGGGAAAGATACTCTCCCAATCCATGGAATGGACGATCATCGCGACATCCGCCTCGAACACCAGGAGGCGGCCGTCGGCGAGTTCGGCGCAATCGATTGCAAAATAATCCAGCCCGAGACGTCGGTGAAGGGCATCGAAGGAACGAGCGTGGCGCACCGCGAAGTCGCTGTCGAAATTGGCCATCCACAGCGCCTCCTCAGCACGCCTGTCTTCGTGCTCAGTCATGCCGGCATTGAGATAGTGAACCATCCAATGCTCGGAGACCGCGAGATGGCTGGCATAGGGCCGCCCGTCGATGAAGGCCACGCGCTGCTTGCGGAATTTGCGGTCCGCGCCGCTGTAATCGACGAAGGGTGTAACATAGAATTCGCCCTCGGCTTGCGACGTCAAGTAAGCCGACAGCTCCGCCCGTGTGGAGATTTTCTCCATGCCCTTGCCGGCATGCGTGCCGAGCGGACGGACAATCACCGGAAATGAGGCCGCTTGGAGGATTGTGCCGACCTCGATGTCGCCGCAGGCCAGCCTCTCTATCACAGCCCGATCCACTCGCGCCGCGGCAGGCGCAAGTATCGAAGGTTCGTCCTTCAGGGCCCCCGCGACCCCATCCCTGGAAAGCGCCATGATGTGATGTGGCGCATTGTTCATGATCGGGCCGGTCCAGCCGCGCAGCAGCCGGTCGAGGTTTGCCAGCACCGGCTGATTTGCTGCGGACTCGCCGACAGCCACGAAGGCGATGTCGTGCGCGGGAACATCGTTGAGGTCAACGGTGTCGGCGTCGACATAATGGAGCAGGATGTTCGCGTTGGATGTCTCGAGCAGGAATTCGATCGGCGTGTTGGCCATAAAGTCGCCGGCGGTCACGAAAACAAGGACGCTCGGCCCCGTACCCAGTCCGTTGCGTATCCGATACTTTCGACTGATATCGAGTGCGGCCTTCTGGCTGAGCGCTGCCTTCTCTTCCTCACCGATCGCATGAAGCAGGATCGACACATCCAGAAACGCCGCGGCGTCGGTGATATCGACCGAGACACGACCAAACAGCGTATCCCATAGGGGCGTAATGTCGCGACCCTCAAAGACGGCTCGCACAATGGGCGCCTTACCCATGATGAGGCTTGGATCGTCCAACGTTTCAATCTGAACTGCCGCGCTTTTCAAGCCATCAAGCCTTCCACCGGCGGCAGTTGCAGCCGATTTGGCCGGAACTCCGCTGCCTAGCACACGACGTGCCGTGGCACTCTCGCCGTTGGCGCTTGTGCGAGCCTTGTGCAGCCTGCGCATATTGCAAATCGTTTGCAGATCGCCGCTATGGTCATTCCGGCGCGAGTCCGCGCGCTTGCCGTCCCAGAGCGGGTGGCACTATTTCTGGTGTGTCTTCGACCTTACCCTCCAGGCCAGTGCCGGACCTGACGTCGCCGGTTCGATCTTGCGGCGCCGAAACCATCGCAGATGGCTGAAGCGGCTGAGGTGACCGTCGGCGAAACCGAGCTTGAGGAGTTGGCCGTCGATTCGGCTGGTCACGGTCACGCTCCGCAGCGGTGCAACGGAGCCGAGGCCGACCAGAAACACCGGGACATCGGAGCGGCGCGCCACATCCGCGACCACCGGAATGGCGGCGTCCGCCGCCAATGCGCAACCGACAGCCGAGGCGGTTGTGGCACCCAGACTCAGCAAGCCGAAGGTAGCGGCCCGAAGACTTCGGGAGGCCTTACACCAGTCGGCGATCGTATGCGGTCTCTCGTCCGTCGGGCCCTAGGTCGCGGACTCAACAATGGACGTGACGCGAGTTCCTGACAAACCACGGTCCGGTGACCTGTATCTAGCGGGGGGCAATCTTTCCGCCGCATCACCGCTGGCTTACCAATCCGTAAGGTCCGTCGCCAGCGAGTTTTCATGAACCTGTCATGTCCACTCGCCTATCGTTGATCCATCGTAGGGCTGCGAGATGAGGGACACTTCAATGAAAAAAACGCTATCCTTGGCGCTGGCAGCGGGCACGCTGACGGCGGCGTTGGCTGGTGCGCTGTCTGCTTCCAGCGCCGTCGCCGCACCCTACAAGCACGTGCTGCTCATCAGTGTCGACGGGCTTCATGCGCTCGACCTGGCGAACTATGTCGCCGCAAATCCGGCAAGCTCGCTCGCCGCGCTCGCCCATTCGGGGATTTTCTATCCCAACGCCCTCACCAGCGCACCGTCCGATTCGTTTCCTGGCTTTGTCGCACAGGTGACCGGCGGCACGCCAAAATCGACGGGCGTATACTATGACGACAGCTACGACCGCACCTATTTCGCGCCGGCTTCGGATTGCAAGGGCGAGGCGGGCGCCGAGGTGGCCTTCGCCGAGAACATCGACGTCGATTCGACGCGCCTCGATGGCGGTGGCAAGCCGGGCGATTTCCGCAGCCAGATCGACCCGGCAAAGCTGCCGATGACCCTGATCAACGGCAAATGCTCGGTGGTCTATCCGCATGATTTCGTGCGGGTCAACAACGTCTTCGAAATCGTGAAAGCGCATGGCGGCCGCACGGCCTGGTCCGACAAGCACCCTGCCTACGAATGGCTGAACGGACCTTCGGGCAAAGGCGTCGACGACCTCTACGCCTTGGAACAGGACAGCTTGATTCCCGGCACGAAGGTCAAGACGACGGGCAGCTTCAAGGCCGAGCGTGACTTTGATGAAGCGCGGGTCCAGGCGGTGATCAACGAAATCAAGGGCCTCGACAGCACCGGCTCGCATCCCGCGGCGGTTCCCACGCTTTTCGGCATGAATTTTCAGGCGGTGAGCGTGGGCCAGAAGCTTCCCAAGACCGGCCCTGGCGACGAGGCCGGTCTGGTGGGCGGCTATCTGGATGCCAGTGGCACGCCCAGCAATGGTCTTGCCGGGCAGCTCGCCTATGTAGACGGCGCCCTCGGCGAACTGATGGCTGCACTCAAGGGCAATTATCTCGCCGACTCGACGCTGATCATCCTTGCCTCGAAGCATGGCCAGTCGCCCATCGACCCGGCGACGTTCCAGCCCCTGGACGATGATCCATACACCAAGACGCCGGGCTACGCCTTCCACATCGCCGACGACGCCGCGCTGATCTGGCTCAAACCGCAAGACAGGGCCAAGAACCTCGCTGCGGCGCAGGATTATCTCGAGAAATCGAGCAAGGCTGAAGGCATTGCCCAGATCCAGCCGCCGAATGCGCTGGCTCTCGCCTACCAGGATCCGGCCACCGACAGTCGTACGCCGGACTTCATAGCCACGGTCAATCCGGGTGTGGTCTACACATCTGGTTCCAAGATTGCCGAGCACGGTGGCGCCAATGCAAACGATCGCAACGTGGCGCTTCTCATCAGCAGTCCTTCGCTCAAGCCGATGTCGGTGCCAACTCTGGTGCAGACGACACAGGTAGCGCCCACCATCCTGCGGGCCCTTGGCTATGACGCCAACGAACTCCAGGCTGTGAAGCTCGAAGGCACCCAGGAGCTGCCGGCGATACCGTTCTAAGCCTGGGGATCACAATTGGCCGCCGGGCATGCTCGGCGGCCAATTGTTTGTGATCAGCACTGTTTGCGGTCGGGTGGCCGTATCGCCGATGGCAAGTTGAAACGAATTGGCCTGGCGTTGGTTTGAGTTCCCCCTCGCTTGGCCTTGATCGGCATCAAGGTGGCGTCGGGCAGTAAGGGCCCTCACGCTGGCTGCGACCGGCGCGCCCTCCCGGGTGCCCCCCCGCTTCGACCACCTGTTTTGCGCCATCCAATGATAGCAATTTCATCGTGATCATTTCATTCTCCAGGAGTTGCGCTTGGTTGGAGGGCATGGCGCCCAGCCATTAGCCGAAGGATGACTTTCCCCTATTGGGAGCCATCTGCCCAAGCGGCCGTTCCGCTGCCGACCTCAGGGCGCGGCCCGTTCGAAGCCCAATACGAATGACCAACCCTAGCGCTCAAAGAGCTAGGCATAGACTTTACAAAACTTTACGTAGTTACTGAAAGCCGGAAACAGCCGCGATCTAGCTTAAGATTGTAGCGCGAACGCCGCAGACGATCTCGTCGATGCCTGTCGGAACCCGCGCGCCAGCAAGGTGGCGGCAGTATCGGACAATGGTGTTCAGCCCAAGCAATATTCTCGGCCTCCTGTCAGCCCATCCATATGCGGTGCTTCTGCCGCTGGCGATCGTCGAAGGCCCGCTCGTGACCATCGCCAGCGGGGTCTTGATTGCTAGCAGCCAACTCAGTTTCTTGCCTGTGCTTGCGATCGTCGTGGCCGGGGATCTGGTGGGAGATTCGGCCCTGTACGCGCTTGGGCGGTGGGGTGGAATTCGAACGGTCACAAAGTGGGTGAGCCAACCCACGATCAAGCGGGCAACCGACCTTCAGGAGCAGTTTTTTCGCAAGGCTGACCAAGTTCTCGTGACCGGAAAGCTCACGCATGCAGTCGGCATGCCGGTCTTGATTGCCGCAGGCGTAGTGCGGATGCCATTTTGGCGATTCTTGACAGTAAATTCTCTAGCCACTCTGCCAAAATCCCTTGCTCTTCTTTGTATCGGCTTCGCGTTTCACACCGGATACGCGGCCATCGGCCAGAACATGACTTACTACATCGTCGCCTTGCTGATCGTGGGCTCGATCACCCTCTATCTTTTCCTCTTCAGATAACCAGCAGAACACGCCATGCGCATCGCCATCTTTTCCGACAATTTCCATCCCGAACTCGGCGGGATCCAGGACTCGATCGAAGCGTTGGCGAAAGCGCTTGGACAGCGCGGGCATGCTGTCGACTTCTACGTACCGCGGTACGGCCGTCGTGAATTCGAACGCATCAACGCAGCGCCCGATGAGTTGAATTTGGGTCCTCGCATCCGCGTTCGTCGCTTGCGGTCGGTGCCGTTTCCATCCTCGACAAAGCAATCGCGAGCGGTTTTTCCCCTCCCTGCTTCGTGGCTCCGTCTGCCCCCGACGGCGCGACCGGACGTCATCCACACCCAGACCTTCTTTGGTGCTGGATTGAACGCGCTTCTCGCGGGAAAGCGACTGGGAATTCCTGTTGCCGGAACAAATCACACCGCCATCAAGGCATTCGGTTCGTATCTGCCCTTCGGGATGGATGCCGCGACTGCCTACGTGCTGTGGTATTATAATCGCTGCGATTTTGTAACCGCGCCATCGCGGTCGGTTTTCAACGAGCTTGGCCCAGAAAGGCTGCGCCGCCCGCTTGAAGTCGTTTCCAATCCGATCGCTACCGACATCTTCCGACCAGTCTCCCAAGCGGTGAAGCGCAAGCTCAGAACGGAACTCCGCCTCCATGGCCCCACAACCGTCTATGCCGGCAGGCTGGGTTCAGAGAAGAATATTGATCCCATCCTCCACGCCTTGGCGCTGCTGAAGCAGCGGATACCGTCAGCGCAGCTGGTCATTGCCGGCCATGGCAGTCGGGAGCGCCACCTTCGCGCCCTCGTGCAACGGATCGGCCTCGAGCCGAGCGTGCGGTTCGTCGGGACGCTGCCGAAATCGAGCCTCGCGGAACTGTTCCAGGCGTCCGACGTCTTCGTGACCATGAGCACCTCAGAGACCCAGGGGATGGCTCTGCTCCAGGCCATGGCATGCGGCCTTCCTGTGATCGGCGCGAATGCGAGAGCCCTGCCCGAATACATTGCAAGCGACCGCGGCTTCCTGGTGGAGGCATCCGATGTCGCGTCGCTTGCGGATCGTCTCGCGGATTTGTTTGGCCATTCGGATCTGCGGTCGCGGCTCGGCCGAAGCGGTGCTTCCTACGCGAAGCAATTCGCCACGGAGCGGATCGCGTACCAGTGGGAGCATCACTATCAACTCTTGATTGAACGGAAAGCAAGCGATGAAAGAAGCCATCAAGATCAGCTTTGTCGTGCCAGCGTATAACGAGGAAGCGTGTCTTCCGCGAACGCTGGAAGCCATCATCGCCGAGGTCAAGCGAGCGCAGTGCACCGCCGAAATCATTGTGGTGAACAATGCTAGCACGGACAATACCCGCCAGACGGCCGAGACTTATCCCGGCGTCGTCGTCATCGATGAGCCAGCCAAGGGTCTCGTTCGTGCCCGATCCGCGGGCTATCATGTCGCAACAGGCGACCTGATCGCCAATATCGATGCCGATACGATCCTTACCGAGGGATGGATCGGCAAGGTCTTGCGAGCGTTTGCGGCCAACCCCGAGCTCGTCGCCATGAGCGGACCGCTTATCTACTATGATCTGCCAAAGCATACACGGGCGCTCGTACGTGCGTTTTATTGCGGGGGCTATGTCTGCTATCTTCTTAATCGCTACATCCTGCGTGTCGGATCGATGATGCAAGGAGGCAACTTCGTCGTGAAACGCGACGCGTTGGTTCGCATTGGCGGCTTCAATCCGAACTTTGCATTTTATGGCGAAGACACTGAACTCGCGCGCCGCCTCTCCAAAGTCGGGGACGTCGATTTCACGTTTTCACTGCCCGCGTTGTCGTCGGGACGGCGCCTGGTTGGCGAAGGCGTGGCACGCATCGGGCTGCGCTACGCGATGAATTTTTTCTGGGCAACGTTCCTCAAAAAGCCGTTCACCGAATCCTGGCTCGACTTTCGTGACCAACCGCAAAAGCCGCTGCCATGACAAACACGCGGTCTTCCCCAGGCGCCAGGCCGTCCCGTCTGCTTGCGCGCCAATTCGGCAAGCGCCTTCTCTATGATATCGGTTTCAGCATGATTTTGCTGGCGCTAAGCATCGTTTCCAATTTCTACGCTGGAACCTTCGCGACGCAGAATGTCAGCAATCCGGTGACGGACATCATTCTCGACAACGTCCCGGTCGTGAATGTGGACTTCATCTTCGTTGATGGCCCGCTGTTCATGTGGATGTTTGTCGGCGTCCTCCTGCTTGCGCGACCTCAGCGCATTCCTTTCGTCTTCAACGGGCTGGCCCTTTTCATTCTTGTGAGGTCGGGGTTCATTATTCTGACTCACATTGGGCCATTTCCCACGAGAAGCACGTTCGACCTGAACGCAATCATGCAATCGTTCACCTTTGGCGGCGACCTCTTTTTCTCAGGCCATACGGGCGCGCCGTTCCTTCTCGCCTTGATGTTCTGGAAGGATACGAGGCTCCGACTTGCCTTCCTGGCGGCCACGGCGCTTTTCGGTGTCGCGGTGCTTCTCGGCCACCTCCACTATTCGATCGATGTCTTTGCGGCATTCTTCATCAGCTATGGAGTGCATGATCTCGCGAGGTTCCTGTTCCGGCGAGACTGGGAGTTCTTCGATGCAGCTAGTGGTGGGAGGAACAGGAGGCAGCTATCCGGGCTGGGCCTCGCGCGGCGATGGGCATGAAGGAGCGTCAAGCGGAAAATGTCCGATCTCATATTGCTGATTGAAGACGACCGCCGGCTTGCCGCAATGGTCTCGGATTTTCTGATCCAGAACGGTTTTGCTGTCGAACACATGTCAACGGGCGAGGAAGGCCTGGTACGCCTGGCGCGAGGCGGTGTATCGGCGATCGTTCTGGATCTGATGCTTCCGGGCATCGATGGTCTCGAAGTCTGCAGGCGGGTGCGCGTGACTTCGGATGCAGCCATGCTCATGCTGACTGCGCGAGGTGACGAGACGGATCGTGTCGTTGGCCTGGAACTGGGAGCGGACGACTATCTCCCCAAGCCATTCAGTCCACGCGAGCTTGTCGCACGCCTGCGCGCTGTTTTGCGGCGGCGCAAGGCGGGTCCGCATCAACAAGAGCTCCTTTGCTTCGGTCCGCTTGAAATCGACCCGGCGGCGCGCCAGCTGCGCGTCAACGGCGCTGAACAAAGCCTCACCAGTTATCAGTTCGATCTCCTGGTTGCGCTTGCCCGGCACGCCGGGCGCGTCCTGTCCCGGGACCAGATCATGGACATGGTCAAGGGCGAGCCTTTTGAGGCCTTCGACCGCAGCATCGATGTCCACATCTCTCGTATCCGCGCGGCAATCGAGAAAGACCCTCGCCGACCCCGGCAAATCCTGACCATTCGGGGGGTGGGTTATCTCTTCGCCCGTCATCATGACCGGCCGGAGAAGATCGAATGAGACGCCTTTATCAGCATATCTACGCCGCTCTGCTGCTGAGCCTTTGCGTATTCGCCCTGCTCGCCGGATTGCTGTGGCGCTATGTGCTGGGAGAGGTTCAGACGGGACATCGCGTCGGGATCGACACCGCACTGGCCGAGGTCGCCATGTCTGCGTCCACCGCCGTCCCCTCGGACCTCGCCGCCACGCTGCTTCAACTCCAGAAGCGGCTGGGGCGGGCCGATATCGCCGTCTTTTCCCCGGACGGGGTGCCCGTCGCTTCGGTCGGTGCCCCGCTTCCTCCGCCTGAGCACGCGAAAGATAGGAGCTTCAAGGAACGGCTTACGCTCGACGGTTGGGTTTGGACACTTGCACTCTCGGACGGGCGCGTTCTGGTGCTGCGCCGTCCCACCGACTACGACGAGCCGATCCCGAGTGTTCTATTGCTCGGCGCCACACTCGTTGCTGTGGCAATTGGCGCCTACCCCATAACGCGCCGCCTGACCCGACGCTTGGAAGGGTTGAAGAAAGCGGTCGACGGTTTCGGCGCCGGAGACCTGTCGAGGCGTGTCGACGTCTCCGGCAAGGACGAAGTGGCGGCGCTCGCCGACAGTTTTAACCGCATGGCGGAGCGCATCGGCGAATTGCTGTCCGCCCATAAAACACTCCTCGCCAATGCGTCGCATGAATTGCGTTCCCCGCTTGCACGCCTGAGAATGGGGGCCGAGATGCTGCAGCCGCAGGCCGACAAATGGCTGCGGCAGGAGTTCGAAAGCAACATCGCCGAATTGGACGGGCTTGTCGGTGAGATCCTGCTGGCCAGCCGCCTTGAGACGCTCGAAATCGTGACCGAAATGCACCCGGTCGATCTGCTGGCGATCACAGCCGAGGAGTGCGCCGCGGCCGATGCTTCGCTCGAAGGCGAGCCCATCACGATCTTCGGCGAGCCTCGTTTGCTGCGTCGGCTTGTCCGCAACCTGCTCGACAATGCCCGTCGCTATGGTGGCGGCACCGCCATCGAGGTGTCATTGGCGCGTCGAGGCGAAGCCATCAAGCTTTCGGTGTGCGACCGGGGGCCCGGCGTTGCCGCCGAAGAACGCGAACGGATCTTCGAACCATTTTACCGCCCTGCCGGAACACGCGAACAGGAAGGCGGCGTCGGTCTTGGCCTTGCCTTGGTAAGGCAGATTGCGAGGCACCACAACGGCGATGTCCATTGCGCTGCAAGGCCGGGCGGCGGCACCTCCTTCGAGGTTGAGTTTTGCGCATCGAAGCGTGCCGACGGCCACACGACTGCGACAACGTCATAATAGGCGATCGAACAATGTCAGCCTTGCGCCAGACGTTCGACGCGCTTTTCCGGAGCGAGCCCACTGGTGGGATCTCATCGGCGAGAGGAAGGAGACAAGAGCGCCATGCTGACACTCTACAAGGAGGAACTACGGGCCGTCATGCGCGGGCGTTTCGCATGGATGGGCGTGGCGATCGTGCTTCTGGGGTTGGGAGGCCTGGCTGCCGTGGCCACCCAGGATAGCTGGCTCGATGGTTACGGCACGATCGGTTACTTCCTTGCACCCGTTTGTTTCCTGCCGTTGGCGGCCGGAATGATCGCAAGCCCGCGCGCCAACCGTTTTGTCGAAAGCGTCTTTACCGCGCCGGTGGACCGGCAAGATTGGTTTGTCGCAAGGATTCTCGTCATCCTGACGCTGGCGGGCGCATATTATCTCGCCATCGCGCCCCTGGCTGCCGTTTACGTCGCCAATGTCGGCATGCCTTTCCTGTTGAACCGATATCTTGTTTGGACGCCCGGAATCCTTCTCGTCTGTGTCGCTGTCGGCACCCTCATTGGCGTATTGTTCATCGGACGAAGTGTAGCGCCGCCCGTCGCCACAGGCGTCGGTGTGATGCTTGTCTACGCTGTCTTGGTGCCGTTGCAGGAACTGCTGGTCACGCGAGGGTATGGCGCGACCGCCACAGGTCACGTTGCCCTGATCAGCCCACTCGTGCTCCTCAAGAACGGACTGGGGTTTACCCTGGCCACGAGTGCCATTCCCGCTTCGACGACGATGACATGGATCTGCCTGTGCCTGATCGTGGTTGGATCATTCGGGTTGGCTGCGTGGATATTCCTGCGGGCACAGGGCGTCGAATCCTGGGAAGCCTCTCCCGGTCAGCGCATGGTTATCGCGCTTGGGCTCGCCGCGTTGGTGCTGGTCCCCGCACTCTTTGGAGACACCAACTATAACAAAGATGCGCCGCCTCAAAACAATGCGCCGGACATACCGGGGCTGTTTCTGCGGGGTGGCGGCACGCTTGCACTCGTCAACCCGAATGGACCCGCTCCCACGGCTTGCTGCGATACGCTTCTGAACCGTGACCAATGGCCTTCGCTGCCGGTCGGGCAAGCGACCCGCCAGGATCTCCTGCTGTTCCTGCCAGTCGACAGCAAGCAACGACTGACGCGGTTGGAAATCCAGGTCAAGGGCCAGAGCGGGCTGGACATCCAAGTCCCGCCGGGAGCCCTGTCCGACATATTGCACAATCTCGAGACGCGAATCTATCCGCCAGGCATCGGACCCGCGGATGCAGCTGGACATCGCGTCGAAACGGGATGGGTCGCCCGCATTCCCATCAGCCTGATTCCGAACCAGCCATGGGACATAGGCGGCATACGCTATCCGATCGATGTCAGCGCCACGTATCTTGTGGATGGCAGCGCTCAGACAAACACGATCAATGCCAGGGCAGCAGTCGAGGCACACATGCCCAACGCGCTTGCCGAAATGGCGGGTATCGGCGCCGTCCTTCCCCTTTTGTGCTTCCTGGCAATGTTTGCACGCTGGAGACAAACGCGATGACTGAGTTAGCCCTCGAAGCGACCGGCCTGACGCGGAACTTCGGCTCCCTTGTCGCGGTCAATGAGATCAACCTCAAGGTGGAAAAGGGGCAGCTGTACGGCTTTCTCGGCCTCAATGGGGCCGGCAAGACGACAACCATCCGAATGCTCACGACCCTGCTTCCACCCACGAGGGGTAGCGCGAAACTATGGGGTCACGACATCGCATCGGATCCACTCGCTGTTCGCAAGCTCATCGGCCTTGTCAGCGACGAGACGAGTGAGAGCCAATCGGATTGGACGGCCCGCGAGTACCTTGCTTACTTCGCTCGTATCCGGGGCGTCGAAAACGTTCGCGATACGGTCGAGCGCTGTTTGACCAGCGTAGGGTTGGCGGAGCGTTTCCGCGGCAAGCTGATCGGAACCTACAGTACGGGAATGAAGCGCCGCGTGGAAATCGCACGCGCCCTGCTTGGGGGCCCAAAGGTGCTATTCCTGGACGAACCGACCCGTGGCCTGGACCTGCCGGCCAAGCGCGAGACGTGGAAGCTGCTAAGGGACCTTGCATCCAGCGAGGCTGTCACGACGTTCCTTAGCAGCCACGATGCGCAGGAGATTCGCACTCTGTGCACCCAGATCAGCGTCATCGCCACAGGCAAACTCGTGTTCACCGGCCGCGCACAGGAGCTCGGCGCGGATCTCGACGCTTTTGAAGACAGGTTGGTCGAACTGCTGACCGGGCGCGATTATGGTTCGCAGCGCCGCTCGAACAGCTGAAATTACTACGGACGAGCGGACCCAAGGCGCAGCGCAAGGAACATCGTTCGCCTCGCCCGCGATCCCGCCTTTGCCGAAATGATCGGCGGCACCGTTTCCGTCAAGATGCGCGGCCGCTCCCTGCTTCCTTGCACGTCGTGTTCAGGAATCGGTCGCTCTTGGTGTGTCCGCTTGCGAACCGGAGGGCACGGCGCCGTTCTGATCTGAGGATGCCTTGCTGTTGCGGCCATGTTCGTGATCGCAGCGCGTGCCGACTTGGTGCTGCCGGCGTTGTGCGTCCCGTCGGTGTCGGAAAAGGCGAAATGGACGACCAACCGCCCGTCCGAAAGTAGAAGCCGGTACGCGGTCGTCTTGCCGGACGACCAATAGGCGGTGAAGCGGACTTCATCATGCCCGCAGGTCAAGCTCTGGATTTCTGCGAGTCCGCCGCTGCAACCATCGATGGCACACACGACGAGGTGGCCATCCACAATCTTGATCTCGATCGTTGCGGTCTTGTGCCGGTCATTCCCAGCAATCCAGCGGCCAACAAAATCCTCTATCGGCACCTTAGTTCCTCGCCATTACTCATACACAACTCACCCTTCTCGCCGATGCACCTCGCGATGTTCGTTATCGAGCGAGAGAGACAACTCATGCAACGACCCGGCATGCGGCACAACGCGGTCGTTCGTGCGGCGCAAAAGGGCTATTCTTGGCGAACGCCAAGAAGCTTTACCAGCTGCTCCTGCTTTTCAAAGGCATCGGGTATGCTGCCGTATTTCAATGACTGCGTGCAATCGTCGAGCGCTTTGCCAAGTTCCCCTAACTGCATACAGGCGTAACATCGGTTATTGTAGGCTATTGCAACATCGTCCTTCCTGACCGACTTCTCATCATATAGAAACGAATATTTATTCAGACTATCGATTGCCTCTCTAAATTCTTTTTTCGTATCGTATATCCAGCTGACGTCTATTGCCGCGCTCGCCCGGTAGCCGTTTTCCGAACCTGCCACCACGGTGAAATCATTCAACGCTGCGTCCAAGTTCCCCAGCGCTTCATAGACGAGCCCGCGCCAGTATCTGGCCAACATGTTCCCCGAAACGTCGTCCACCGCCCTCATGCAGTCGGGAAGCGCTTGCTCATATTCTCTCTTCTCGTAGTAGGCATAGCAGATGTAGTACTCCCAATCGACCTGGTTGCCGAGATCGAGAGCCGCGCGAGTATAGGCGACGACGTCATCAAACCGGGACTGATAGGAAAGTGGGTCGAGCATTTGCAGATAGATCGTCGATGTTGCCAAATCCCTTGCCGCATCATCGGGAAATTCGCTCTTGGCTATGTCTGCAAGAGCCTCCCGATTCTTCGCAATTGCGTTGTCATAGAAGCCTTTCCAATACCAAGACTGTGCGACGACAGCGTCTATGACGTAGTCGTTGTGGCCGGGATCCTTCTTGAGCAGCTGTGTGTCGCTGTGCGTCGCGCTTGCGGCAAGTTGTAGTGTGGCGCCTGCATAAGTTTCGCCGCCGCTTGCTTGCAGCATGTCGAGGAGGATGTCCTTTACGACCAATCCGAATTCATAGTGGTCGGCGTGATCGTAGATTTGCAGGGCGGCTACCACTTCGTGCTCGAGGTCCGGTCCTGCCTGCTGGCTCATCAGCATCCGGACACAGTCAGGGACCTTACTCCGGTCGCTGTAGGCCACCCCACATGCCATCGAATTGGCGGCTAGGATTCTTCGGTAGAGGTTGATGTAGAAAACCCTGAGTGGGGAGTAAGGCTCTGCCTGTCCCGCATATCGATCCGCGAACTGACGCATCGCCTGAACTGATCCGCCCCAACGCGGTTCCCGCATCACAAGACCTTCATCATAGAGCGGATAGTAGGCAGGAAACCTTGCAATCGCCTGCTCGAGGAAGCGCTGTTCCCCCGAAAAGTCTCCAAGGCCGCGAAGAATGACCAGCCTCAGATAATATGAATGCGGGTTCGCGTCGTCCAATTCGATTGAAGTCTCGACATCGGCCCGCGCCCGCTGCAGGTAGTCGTGGAATGCGGAGAGGTCGGCAGGCAGCGTCTCTTCGTCGAAATTGTGGCCTCGCCTAAACCAGGCAGTGTCGTAGTAGTGAATAAGGACAGGCAGGGCGGCCTTCGGATTCGCAAAAACCCACTGGCTGAGACTAGCCTCGAACGGAGCGTCATTGTCATTCGAAACAGCGGCGATAAAATTGGTAAATGGATAGAAGCGCCAGCCCATAATGCGGCTTTTTTGCAAGCACGTCCTTGCCGACCTGGTTGGCCGCCTCGTAACGGCCGCTGATAATGGCACCCCGCACGAAGCGGGCGAGTTCTGACGGCAACTTATCCTTGCGGGACTTGGCTACGGCTTGGGCGCCTGGGTGTCTGCGGCAACTAGCGCTGTCCCCGAGCACCATGCCAACCAATCACGGAAAGCGAAAGAAACGCAACCACAACGCATAGAAGGAGAGTTGCGGTCGATTCTAAAAGCGGGTGCCAGCGCGTATGTATCTGTACCATGTTGGCTTTCCCCTCGGTTGCCGCTGGTGGACCGCAAGGGGCCAAGCAATGCCATGATCCTTCTAAGATTTGGCAAATATTCAAATCGTATTTTTAAGGTTCATCCGCCAATATTAGATAGGCTGCACAAATGCGAAACCACCTGCAAGGCTCCAGAAGATTGGTTTCAACGTTATGGTCCGGTAACCTCCGGGGCCTTTGCCTGGCCGCGGTGGATGCAAGAAAATGCCAGCAGATGGCCAAACTAAAATGTCCTGGTGGTCGCCGGCGGCGTCTGCGATCAGGCGGCAGCGAAGATCCTCTCAATGGCCTAGATGGGCGCCTTGCCGCCGCCCTCATGCGGCTGGTGCAGGTCAACTATGGGCCGAGACCGGCCTACCATACATCCAATCCAGTGATCCGGAACGACTCAAAGATCAACTTAGCTGCAGTCGCCGAAATCGTTCTCGAAACACAATCCGATTTGATCTCCATGGGGGTTCGAGTCCACGGCGCGGGCAAAGAAAAAATAACTGAATAAAATCAGTAATTTAGATGGATATTTTGGTGGGCCCGGAGGGACTCGAACCCCCAACCAAGCGGTTATGAGCCGCCGGCTCTAACCATTGAGCTACAGGCCCCACGCGGGCTGGCTTAGTGTTTTTCGCTTCGCCGCACAAGGCTTTCGAAAGCGCTGGCGGCAAATGCCAAAATCAGCCCATATTCGCACCGTAGAGCGGCTTGCGCCCATAAGGCGCTGAAACAGGTCCGGGCTCTCGCGCCGGCTGCCGGCGAACGACGGTTTTTCAGGTCGAGGCAGATGGCAAGGGTGCCGGTTCGCAGACATCGAGGAGTTTTCATGACCAGACATCTTTTGCCCATCGCGCTCGCTGCCGCGGTCGCGTTTCCGGCGCTCGCAAATGCTGCCGACACACAACCCCCGCCCCGTATCATCGTGTCGGGCGAAGGCGAAGCGACTGTGGCGCCGGACATGGCGATCCTGTCGCTCAGCGTCATGCGCGAGGCAAAGACCGCTCGCGCTGCGCTCGACGCCAACAACGACGCGATGGCGGCGGTGATCGCGGCAATGAAGGCGGCCGGCATCGCCGACAAGGACCTGCAGACCGCCGGCATCCAGATCAACCCGCGCTACAACTACACCAACAAGGCCGACGGCAGCCAGGAGGCCGAGCTCGTCGCCTATCAGGTGACGAACACGCTGTCGGTGCGCGTGCGCGATGTCGACAAAACCGGCGACATCCTCGACAAGGCGGTGTCGCTCGGCGTCAATCAGGGCGGCGGCATCGCGTTCACCAACGACGACCCGAAGGCGACGATCACCGAGGCGCGCAAGAAGGCGGTGGCCGACGCAGTCGCCAAGGCCAAAACGCTCGCCGAGGCCGCCGGCGTCAGCCTCGGCAAGGTGCTCGAGATCACCGATCAGGCCATTTCGCCGATGCCGATGCCGATGAGCGCCAAGGCGTTCGACGGCGCCCGCGCGGCGGTGCCGGTCCAGGCTGGTGAAAATTCCTACAATGTCCAGGTTACGGTTACCTTCGAGCTGAAGTGACCTTCGGCCCGGCCAGCCCGCGGCATTCGCGATAAAAAACCCCGGAGGATCGATCCTCCGGGGGTTTCTTCGAGCCACACGCCTCAATTTCCTGAAGGGGCCTCACTAAGGATTGATCTTCGTAGAGGATCATATCCGTTGATCTTCACAGAAGATCATATCCACAGGCGATCCTGGCAGAGGATCGGCCTTCCGGCTGATTGACCTCAGCGATAGATGATCGGGCAGCCACGCTCGTTGGCAAACACCACCACGACACGGTCGCCATCCTGGCGGCCAGCCACCTTCACGGTACGGCGGCTGATGTCGACGATTCTGGCGCGACGCAGGCCCATGCGCTCGGCCTTGTCGAGCGCGCGGTCCGGCGAGCAACCGCGCCAGTCGCGATCACGATCACGGTCGCGGCGCCAGTCACGGCGATACCCGTCGTCGTCGCCGGTGTAGACGCCGAAGCGCTGATCATGCCTGTCGCCAAAGCCGAGATAGAGGCTGTCTGCATGCGCGGGGATGGCGGTGAGCGTGCCAAGCCCGACAAGAGCCGAAAGGGCCGCCGTCTTGATCGTGTTCAGCATTGTCTTCTCTCTCCTTGTTTTGGGCTCTCGCCCTTCAAACCGATGGTCCGGAGAATGGCCTTTCCTGTCTGAACTATTTGCGAACCGGCCGTTCATGTCCGGTTCATCTGGCAGGAAAATGGAAAGTCCCCTCGCCTTTCGCTTTAAACTTCGGCTGTCTAACGCGCCAAAAACGCCGACGCTTCCCGTAAGGGCTCGCTGTTAAAATGCGAACCGGCCGCCGTTCGTTATCAAAATGCGAGCCCGTTAGGGCTCACCGTCCAGGATATAATCAAAATAGTCGTCTGGCTCGGCCAGATCGGTTTCCTTGGCCTTCACGCGGCCTTGCATCGAAATGCCGGCTTCGTGCACGGTCTGCGCGCTTCCCGAAACCAGCCTGTGCCACCAATAGAGATCGTGGCCCTCGGCAACCAGCCGATAGGCGCATGTCTTGGGCAGCCAGGTGATGGTGCGCACATTCTGTGGCGTCAGTCCGACGCAATCGGGCACGCGTGCGAGGCGGTTGGCATAATCGGAGCAACGGCAATTCTCGGCGTCGAACAGCCGGCAGCCGACGCTTGTCCAGAAGATCTCGCCCGTGTCCTCGTCCTCGAGCTTCGACAGGCAGCATTTGCCGCAGCCGTCGCAAAGCGATTCCCACTCGGCCGGCGTCATCGCCTCGAGTGTCTTGGTTTTCCAGAAGGGCGCAGTCATACGGTGGATTTGGCCCTGCGGCGCGTCCTGGTCAAGCATTGCTGTCACAGTGACCCGGTATCAACATTAGAAAAACACCAAATTGCCTTCAAAACGCCGGCCGGGCGTCCTTGGCTGGGGTCAATGCCTTGCAAACGGAACCAATTGCGGTTGATGAAAGTTTGGGCAGGGATGGGACCCCACAAGGAGAATTGAATATGAAACGCCAACCTCGGATTCTGGCGGGCACGGCAATCGGCCTGCTTATGGCATCCGCGCCGTTGGGCGCGTACCCGCTGCAGGGGAGTGCTGCTTTCGGGACGTCGCATGGCACGCCGCTGATCCTGGCGGAATCGAAATGCGCGGAAGGCCAGTCGGGCGACGCCTGCGTGCAGGGCGGCCAACAGGGGGAAGCCGAACAGCCGCGCAAGAAGAAGCGCGAACAACAGCAGGAAACGCAATCCGCGCCGGCGACAGAGCAGGCGGCTCCGGCCGAGCCCGAGCAACAGCCGCGCAAGAAGCGGCAGGTTGAGCAGGCGCCGGCCGATCAAGGTGGCGGGCAGCCTGCGACCGAGGAACAGCAGCCGCGCAAGAAGAAGCGTGAGCAGCAGATCGAAGCAGCACCCGCTGGTGAAGCCGCCCCGGCCAACAACGACCAGCAGCAGGGCCAGGGGCGCAAGAAGCACAAACAGGAGCAACAGCAGCAAATCGAGGCAGCGCCCGCCGATCAAGGTGGCGGGCAGCCGGCGATCGACGAACAGCAGCCGCGCAAGAAAAAGCGCAACCAGCAGCAGATCGAAGCAGCACCCGCTAACCAGCAGCAGCAGCCTGCCGAGCAGGTCGCGCCCGCTGGCGGTGACCAGCTGCAAGGCAATCAGGGCCGCAAGAAGCGCAAACACGATCAGCAACAGCAAACGGAAGGCGCGCCTGCCGGCGAGGCCACGCCGACCGAACAGACTGCTCCTGCCAATGACAACGGGCAAGGAACCAATCAGGGCAAGAAGAAGCATCGCCAGAACCAGCAGGGCGAGCAGCAACCTGCCGGGCAGACGCCGGCGACTGAACCGGCACAGAAAACAGCACCTGCTGGCGAACCGGTGCCGCAGGCCCAGCCGTTGCAGAACAGCGAGCAGCCGGCCCAGGGCGAGCAGCCCCCGGAGAAGAAGAAGCACGGCAAGAAGCCGACCACTGTCGAACAACCGGCAAATGGTGAACAGCCGGCAACCGGCGAACAACCCAAGACCGGCGAACCGACAAAGACCGGCCAACAGCCCGCTACCGGCGAGCAGCAACCCGCCAGTGGCGAGCAACCAGCCAACGGCAATCAGCCCGCCAACAACAACCAGCCGGCCAAGGGCGGGAATGCCGCGCAGGGCGAGACCGCAAACCCGAACGAGGCGCCCCTCCTCGACAGCCAGAAAGATGCTGATCGCAAGCATCGTGGTGGCCGCAACAACAATGGCGGCCAGAACGACAATGGCCAGGCCGGTAACGGTCAGAGCGGCGGCAATGGGCAAAATGGCAATCAAGGCGGACAGCAGGCGCAGAAGCCGGCCCCGGTCGATCAGGGCCCGCCGCCCACCGACGACAAGTCGGCGCAGCAGGCGATCAAGCCCGAAAAGATCGTTCCCGTGGACGAGGAGAAGGGCAAGCGGATCGACCGTACCCCCGAAGACTTTGCCCGCGATCGCCGGCGGCCAAAAGGCGCTGATGTGCTGAAGCAGTTCGGCGACCGCGTCATCATCCAGTTCAACAACCAGACGTTCGTGGAAAGCAACGAGGCGCCTCGCATCACCCGCGGCGCCAAGGATGTCTACTACGAGGATCTGTCAGGCGGTCGCACGCGCGAAACGGTCGAACGCGGCAACGGCGTGCGCGTCGTCACCATCCGCAACCGCTATGGCGACGTCATCCAGCGCTCGCGCGTCATGCCGGATGGCCGGGAATATATACTCAGCTATGTCGACGAACGGCAGTACCGGGACGACGACCAGGAATGGCGCGATCCCGGTGACGACCTGCCGCCGATGCGGCTGACCATCCCGCGGCGCGACTACATCCTCGATTCCGAAGATGTGCAGAGCGACGACGACTACTATAATTTCCTCGAGCAGCCGCCGGTGGAAAAGGTGCAGCGCCTCTATTCGATCGACGAGGTCAAGCGCTCGGCCCGCGTGCGTGATATCGCCCGCCGCATCGATCTCGACACGCTGAACTTCGACTTCGGCTCGGCGACGATCTCAGATACCGAGGTGCAGAAGCTCGACGGCGTCGCCAACGCCATGGAGAAGCTGCTCAAGAAGAACCCGGCGGAGACCTTCCTGATCGAAGGTCACACCGACGCGGTGGGCACGCCCGACGCAAATCTGGCGCTGTCGGACCGCCGCGCTGAAGCGGTTGCCGAAGCACTCACCAATGCCTTCGGCATCCCGGCCGAGAACCTCACCACACAAGGTTATGGCGAGGAGTATCTGAAGGTGAACACACAGGCTCCGAATCGCGAAAACCGGCGCGTCGCCATCCGTCGCATCACCTCGCTGGTGGCGCCGGTGGCGAGCAACAGCGACCAATAATGAGCTTTTGATTTCAAAACTCTAACCGGATTTCCGGAATCAGCGCGAGAGACGAAGGCCCGTCCGGTTCCGGACGGGCCTTTTCTTTCCTGGCCCAAGAAGATTTGCCTCACCTGTAGGGGCTAACTCATTGAATTGCCGCATTGCGACACCCAGATTCTGCGCAGGGCGTTCCCTGCCCTGTCCCGACTCCAGCGGGACACACTGAGCCCCGCCGGTCCCTCTCCGGCGGGGCTTTTTGTCTTGAAAACTATTCCTGTCTGGCCGAAATACGGCGCGATATCAAAGCGAACCTGACCGGACATTCATGAAACGGCTCGAACTCGATATCGAATCCATCATCCTCGCCTCGCGCTGGCTGCTGGTGGTGTTCTATCTGGGGCTTGGCGTGGCGCTGGCGATCTACGCGTTGTCCTTCGGCAAGAAACCTTATGAGTTCATGACCAGCGCCTTCACGCTCGGCGATACCGACACGATCCTGAAGATGCTTGGCCTGATCGACGCCGCGCTTGTCGCTTCGTTGGTGGTGATGGTGATTATTTCGGGCTACGAGAACTTCGTCAGCCGCTTCGATGACCAGGATGGCGAGGTCCATTGGCTTGGCACGATCGATGTCGGCTCGCTCAAGGTCAAGGTCGCCTCGACCATCGTCGCCATCTCCTCGATCCACCTTTTGCAGGTGTTCCTCAACTCCGTTTCCTACACGACCGAGCAGTTGATGTGGCTGACCATCATCCACATCGCCTTCGTCGTCTCGGCCTTCATGCTCGCCTATATCGACCGGGTGATGGCGCTGGCCAAGGGCAAGAAGGCTGGGGAGTGAGCGCCCTAACGGGTGTCAGTAGATGGTCCTGATGTTGGTGTCGGTCCTGGCGAATACCTCGTCCGGAACAAAGAAGTCGCCGGCCAGCGGCCCAGTCGCGCCTGGCGCATAGATCGAGAAATCCGTCACGCCTTCGGCGCGCAGCACCTCCTCGTCGATGTAGAAATTGCCGGTCGCCTCGCGCGAGGAACGCAGGAAGATCGCATGCGCGGCATCCGCCATGATGTCCGGCGATCGGCTCATCGCGGCAACCGTCGCGCCGCCGAGCAGATTGCGCACCGCGGCCGTGTCGATAGTCGAGATCGGCCACAGCGAATTGACCGCGATGCCGGCTCCAGCGAACTCGGCGCTCATGCCCAGCGTGCACATCGACATGCCGAACTTGGCCATCGTGTAGGCGACATGGTTCTTGAACCATTTGGCCTTCATGTCGAGCGGCGGCGCTAGATTCAGGATGTGAGGGTTGCTGGCCAACTTCAGGTGCGGAATGCACATTTTGGAAACCAGGAAGGTGCCGCGCGTGTTGATCTGGTGCATCAGATCGTAGCGCTTCATGTCTGTCTCCAGCGTTCCCGTAAGCTGGATGGCGCTGGCATTGTTGACACAGATGTCGATGCCGCCGAAGCGCTCGACGGTCTTGGCCACCGCGTCGGCGACTTGCGCCTCTTCGCGGATGTCGCACAGCATGGGCAGCGCCTTGCCGCCGGCCTGCTCGATCTCCTCGGCGGCCGTGTAGATGGTGCCCGGCAGTTTCGGATGCGGCTCGGCGGTCTTTGCCGCGATCGTCACATTGGCGCCATCGCGCGCCGCCCTGAGCGCGATCGCCAGCCCAATGCCGCGCGATCCGCCCGAGATGAACAGCGTCTTTCCCTTGAGCGACATATCTCGCCTCCCTCTTCAATTGGTAGGCAACTTGCGCGGCTCGCTGGCATGGCGCAAGGCCGAAGGCGTCAGACCGAGATTACGCAACGTCGTGCAGGCAGGCTACACCAGCACCAGGCCCTGCCGCATCGCTATCGCGATGGCGTCGGTGCGGTTGGAGGCGCCGAGCTTGATCAGGATCGCGGCGACATGAAATTTGGCCGTGTGCACCGAGATGTTGAGCCGCCGCGCGATCACCTTGTTCGGCGCGCCTTCGGCAAGCAGCGCCAGCACTTCCGCCTCGCGCGGGGACAGAGTGGGGCGGGCGGGCGTGTCGTCCGGCGCGTCCTCGTCGAGGAGATCGCCATGGAACTCGCCATGCGCAACCGCCGAAGATCTTGCCCTGCTGACGCGGTAGCCTGACGCCGCCAGGCGCACGGCGGCGGCGATCAATTGGCCATCGGCCGAAGCCGGCAATGTGGCAAGCACGTTTGTCTCTTCGCCGCCGGCGTGTTGGGAAAGCAGCACGACCGGCGTCGACGGGCCAGCAATCCTGCCCTCGAGTGCCGCCTCGTCGACCACAGCGACATCCGCGCTCTGGCCATCGCCAATTCCCGCCATGACCGGCAGCAGATCGTCGCTCGCCGCAAGCTGGTCAGCCAGTTGCTCGGCGCGCTGGGCATCGCCCAGCGCGACAAGCACCGTCAGCTGGTGGCTTACCGGCTCCGGTCTCGCTAATGTCTGTGCTGCCGTATTGGCCATCAACCCTCTCAGCTCAGCGGCTTTTCGCCGATGGTGATCGAAACGTCGCGCTCGGCGCCGCCGCTCGAAACGCCGAGCGTGACGGTCGTGCCGGCGCTGTCCGGTCCCAGCTTACGGATCAGTTCGCGCGGGCCGCGCACGGCCTCGCCGTTCCAGGCGACGATGATGTCGCCGACATGCAGGCCGGCGGCTTTCGCCGGGCCGCTATCGTCAAGGCTCATCACCATGGCGCCATGCGTGTCGCCATTGCGGATCGGATGCAGGCCGGCGCCGAGATAACCGCGCGCGACATGGCCCTTCTCGCGCAGTGTCGCCACCGCCCGCTCGATCGTCTCATAGGGCATGACCAGCGCCCGCCGGCGCGGCCCGAACAGCAGCATGCCGATCAACCCGCCCTTGGCGTCGAGCACCGGACCGCCCTCGAAGCGGCCGCCGGTGGCAATGGCAAGGTTGATGCGCCGGTCGATGGTGCCGCCGCGCATCGAGCGCCAGGCCGGCCCGACTTCGCCGACCGTGCCGAACACGGCAAGGGCGGTGCCTTCGCTGTTGCCCGCGGCGATCGCCAGATTGCCGGGCCGCACCGCACCGGCCTGGGCCAGCTGCGGCAGACCTGCCGGTGCCGAAGCGGGTTTCAGAAGGGCGACGCCCGTCGAAGGATCGCGGCCGACAAGCTCGGCCTTGACCGTATCGCCGGAAGCCAGCGTCAGCTCGATCTCTTCACCGGCCTCGACCGCCTCCTCGGCGGTAACGAAGTAGCCATCGCGCCAATGGAAGGCGCTGACGGTGCGATGGTGATGCGTCGCAAAGCTTGCCACCGCCGGAGCGGCTGTCGCCGCGACATCGGCAATGGCGTCGGAAAAGGCGCTGAGGTTGAAGTCGCTCATATCAAATATCTCCTGGGTTCGGTGACCCAGATATCGCTCCATGGCGCCGCTGCCGGTACTCGCCTGACGGCTAGTCGGCTCGTTGACTGGCCATGTGGTCAGGTCGCGACTGCAGCATCCTGCCCGCACATATAGTGCGTGTCGCCCAAAAGTGCTGCGCGGTTTTGGGGCAACGACACGCGCAAAGGAAAAACATCATTTCGCGAGATCATACGGAGCCCGCCAATGGCCTTCGCCGCCGAAAAACTCCAATCCGATGACACTTTGCTCGACGCCTATTCGTCGAGTGTCGCCGACGCCGTCGACCGCATCGGTCCGGCCGTATGCCGCATCGAGCGCATCGGCGCCGGCGGCCATGGTTCGGGCTTCGTCATTGCGCAGGACGGGCTGGTCGTCACCAACTTCCATGTCGTCGGTGACGCGCGCGCCGTGCGTGTCACCATGCCGGATGGCGTGGCGCGCGACGGCAGCGTGCTTGGCCGCGATCCCGACACCGACATCGCCTTGGTGCGCGCCGATGGCAATTTCGCCGATGTCGCGCCGCTCGGCGATTCCAAGCGCCTGCGCCGCGGCCAGATCGCCATCGCCATCGGCAATCCGCTGGGCTTCGAATGGACCGTGACTGCCGGCGTGGTTTCCGCGCTCGGCCGCTCGATGCGCGCTTCGACCGGGCGGTTGATCGACGACGTCATCCAGACCGACGCGGCGCTCAACCCAGGCAATTCCGGCGGTCCGCTGGTGTCGTCGGCCGGCGAAGTGATCGGCGTCAACACCGCCATGATCCACGGCGCGCAAGGCATTGCTTTCGCGGTCGCCTCCAACACGGCCAACTTCGTCATCTCCGAGATCATCCGCTTCGGCCGCGTGCGGCGCGCCTTCATCGGCGTCTCGGCCGACACGACCAACCTGCCGCGCCGGGCCGCACTCCTGTCGCACGTGTCGACCAGCACGGCTGTGCGCCTGCGCACGGTCGAGAAGAATGGACCGGCGGCCAAGGCCAGCCTGAAGGAAGGCGACATCATCGCAGCCATCGACGGCCGCCCGGTCACCGGCGTCGATGATCTGGTGCGCATACTCGATGCCGAGCACATCGGCCGCGAGACGCTGTGCACCGTCGTGCGCCGGACGGGCGTCAGCCAGGTGGTGGTCACGCCCGTGGCGCGAAGCTGAGTCTTAGCGCGGCCCGACGATCCGCCCGAGCAGCGAGACCAGCAACTTTGCAAGTTCGCCGCTCGGGTCGATATCCGGGTCGTAAATCGTCACGTCCATGCCGAGGCAGCGTCGATCCGCAGCCAATGGCGACAGGATGGCGACAAGATCGTCGGGATCGATGCCCGGACTTCCCGGCGTATCGACCGCAGGCATCACGGTCTGGTCGAGCACATCGACATCGAGATGCAGCCAATAAGGGCAGCCGGCGCGCGCCAGCGTTGCCTTTGTTTTCTCCAGCACGCCCGTAACACCCAGTTCCCGCGCGTCAAAAACGTCGATGCGCGTGACAGCGGTCGCGTTGATATCGGGCCAGGCAAAATCTGCATCGCGGCTTTCGCGTTCGCCGATCTGAACCACCGCCTCGTCGGCGACGAGCGGCCCATCGACGCCTGGCCACTCGGTCAGCAACGGCTCGCCCCGTCCCGTGGCAAGAGCGAGATCCATGCCGGCGGCGGAGCCCAGCGCGGCGTTGACGTCGTAGTTGCCGGGATGGCGGAAGTCGCTATGGCCGTCGACATGGACCAGCGCGACCGCGCCTGAGCGCCGCGCGGCCGCAAGCGCGCCAAGCAGGATCGAACAATCGCCGCCGATGACCATCGGCCATGCGCCTCGGCCAAGGGCGTCGGCAACGGTGTCCGCCAATTCGAGATTGAAACGGCGGATCGCATGGCCGTTGCGCAACCGCGTGCCTGGCTCCGGGTCAACGCTATAGGTAGGACGTTCCAGATCGACGACGCCGACGGGCGCCAGGGCTTCGATCAATCCGACCTTGCTTAAGACCTCCGGTGCGCGCCAGGTGCCGGGCACATGGCCTGGACGCAGGGGCCGGAGCCCAAGATTGGACGGCGCACGAACAAGGCGGATGTCACGCATGCGGCAGGACCGGTTTCAACCTTGTCCAACATAAACCGCCGCAAAGCACGTCGACCACAGGCCCGAGACCGCTGCAGACATCTGCTGCCAAAGGATCAGGCTCCAGCTGCCCCTTCGGCATATTGCGCCAGGAACGCCTCACTCGGCGGGATCGGCCTGATGACGTCGATCAGCACGCCATTCGGGTCCTTGGTGATGAAGTGACGCTGGCCGAAAGGCTCGTCGCGCAGCGAACGCAGGATGGGCAGCCCGGCGGCGACGAGACGTTCATACACGGCGTCGGGGTCACGAACCTCGAAATTGATCAGCAGGCCGGATGTCCGTCCCCGCCCCTCCTCCGGGATCGTCTCGTGATCGCCCTGGACGATGCCGAGATTGACGCGCCTGTCCTCCGCCGAGCGCAGATGCACGTACCAGTCGCTCTCAAACAGCGGCTCGAAACGGAAATGGTTGACATAGAAGGCCGCCGTGGCGGCGACATCACCAGTCATCAGCACCGGATAATAGCTTGTCGTCTTCATCTTTCTTTCCCCTCTGATCCAACATACAGTCTGTATGTAAATGCAATTAACATACAGGCTGCATGTATGCAACAGGAATCCGGACGCCGTTCCAACCGCGACCGCACCGAGGCGACACGCGCAGATCTCATCCGCGCGGCGCGAAAACTGTTCACGGAAAAATCCTACGCGGAGACCGGCACGCCGGAGATCGTCGCCGAGGCCGGCGTGACGCGCGGCGCGCTCTACCACCACTTTGCCGACAAGCAGGCACTGTTCGCCGCTGTCGCCGAACAGGAGGCAGCCGCCGTGGCGGCCGAGATCGATGAGGCATCGCCGCCCTCGCTAGCTCCCCGCGACGCGCTGATCGCCGGCTCGGACGCCTATTTGGCGGCCATGCGCGCACCGGGCCGCACGCGGCTTTTGCTGCTTGACGGTCCGGCCGTGCTCGGCCGCGCCGCTATGGACTCGATCGACAACCGCCACGGCAACCGCTCGCTTCGCGAAGGCCTGGTCGCGGCAATGCGCGCGCAGGCAATAACGAGACTGCCGGTCGAAGCGCTGACCGCGCTGCTTGGGGCCGCATTTGACCGGGCAGCGCTTGCCATCGAGGCGGGTGGCTCCGCCGAAGCTTATCGCGCCGTTCTCATGGCGCTGATTGACGGGCTGGCTCCTCAACCGGCCCCGGCGCAAACTCGTTGAAACAGCCAAGCTCGCGCTTGAACTGGTCGATCAGCCAGGCGGCAGCCGGTTTGGGACTGCGGTCGACGCGGTGCATGGCATAGAGCGGCGCCTTCGCCTCCTTGAACGGTTCGAGGTCGAGTTCGACCAGCCGGCCGCTTGCCAGATCGTCGGCGATCAGCCAGCGCGGCAACCCGCCCCAGCCCAGCCCCGCGCGCATCAGCACATGCTTGGTGCGCATGTCCGTCAGCCGCCACGTCCGGTAGGCAAAGACGCTGTAGTCTCGTCCCTTGGTGCGTTCGGACTGATCGGAGACGACCAGCTGGATATGCTCACGCACATCCTCGAGCGCCACCGGCTTCGGCAGCAGCGCCAACGGGTGGTTTGATGCTGCAGCCGGCACCATCGACATGAAGCCAACGTTCACCAGATGCACGTCGACCTCGCCCAGCAGGCCGCCAATGCCAAGATCGGCCTGTCCGTTGAGGACGAGGTCGGGGATCAGGCCGAGCGTGCCGATATACAGTCGCAGCATCACGGTTGGAAACTGCGTTTCGAACGCCTTCAGCACCCGGACCAGCACCGGCGCCGGCAGCGACATGTCAAGCGCCAGCGGGAGCTCCGCCTCCAGCCCCTGATGGTGGCCGTCGACGCGCGAGCGCATGCGCTGCAGCACGCCGACCATGCGCCGCGCATCCTCCAGCATCGCCCGGCCGATCTCGGTCAGCTGCGGTTCGCGCACGCCCTCGCGCTCGAACAGTTTCAGGCCGAGCTGCGCCTCCAGATTGGCGATGCCGTAGCTGATCACCGACTGGGCGCGGTTCAGTTTGCGGCCGGCGGCCGAGAAGCTGCCGGTGTCGGCCACCGCCACGAGGATCTGAAGCTGGTCGAGGGTCGGGTTTGGCTGCATATCAACTCATCCGTTTTGTTGATGGATTGTATACATATTATACCAGTTTTCCAGATGGAGCGATGGCCCCATATGTGGCTGGACAATTCAATCCAACCCCAAGGGGACACCGCTATGTCTATTCTTCTTGTAACCTCGAGCCCGCGTGGCGCTGCTTCGCACTCGACCCGCGTCGCCACCGATCTCGCCCAGAAGCTGGTTGCCGCCGATCCGTCAAACACGCTTGTCGTACGCGACCTCGTCGCCAATCCGTTGCCGCATATCGATCCTGACTACGCCACCGGCATCTACACGCCGGCTGAAGCCCGCACACCGCGCCAGGCTGAGGTCGTCGGCGTTTCCGATGCCGCGCTCGACGAGGTCTTTGCCACCGACACGATTATCCTGGCCACCGGCTTCATCAACTTCAACATCTCCTCGACGCTCAAGTCATGGGTCGACCACATCGCCCGCTCGGGTAAGAGCTTTGCTTATGGCGAGAACGGCCCGAAGGGCCTCGTCAACGGCAAGAAGGTCTATATCGTCCTGGCTTCGGGCGGCATCTATTCCGAGGGCGCCGCGGTCCAGATGGACCACGCCATCCCGTATCTGCGCAGCGTGCTCGGCTTCCTCGGCATGACCGATGTCGAAGTGATCCGCGTCGAAGGCGTCGGCATGGGCGCTGACGCGGTCACCGCAGCTCTCGCCAAGGCGACCGCCAAGGTCGACGCCATCGCCGCCGCAGCCAACCAGGTCGCTATCGCGGCGTAAATTTCGGCTCAAGCCTGAAAGGCGGACGTCTGGAGCGTCTGCCTTTCAAACTGCCTTCTTATACAGGCGGCAGCACCACTGCGGGATGACGATCTTCCCGCAGGAGCAGCCCGAGACTGTAATCGAGCGCCAGCTTCATGGCGCCAAGGGCTGTTCCGGCGTCCTGCAGCGCGCTGACCGCAATCGTTGTCGGCCAGGTCAGCTCGCTGGCGACCCGTTCTATCTCACCCGTCATCAAAGTGTTGCGACCGACACCGCCGCCAAGCACGATGAGGCCAGGATCTAACAGTCCGATGCATCCTGCCGCGAGCCTGCCGATGTCCGCGGCGTGCCGCGAAACGGCTTGCAGGGCCGGTTGCGAACCCGATGCCGCCAGCGCGAACAGCTCCTTGGCCGAATTTGGCGCCGTCCCTTCCTGTTCCGGCCAGGCCAGCCTGCTGCGTTCGACGAGGGCCCGCGACCCCAGATAGTGCTCCAGCCCCTCGCAATCGCGCCACGCTCTGTTCCAGAACGCGGTGCCGATCTGGAACGACTTTTTCTTCCCGCTGGTCCTGATCACGTCCGACAATCTGAAGACACTGCCGCAGGGGTTGACCGTGTTCGTCGGCGAGTTCACCACGGACTGGGGCGTGCTGTTCACCGGTCTGACGCTGGCGGCGCTGCCGATTACGCTGGTTTATATCGTGCTGTCGAAACAGTTCATTTCCGGCATCACGCAAGGCGCGGTCAAATAGGAACCAGACAGCGAACGCATCGAGGCATCACCAAGTGGCAAACCTGAACAAGATCATCGTCACCTGCGCGGTCACCGGCTCGATTCATACGCCGTCGATGTCGCCGCATCTGCCGGTCACCGCCGAGCAGATCGCCACCGCCGCCATCGAGGCAGCCGAGGCTGGCGCGGCGATCGTCCATCTGCATGCCCGCAACCCGGTCGACGGACGTCCTGATCAGTCGACGGAGGCCTTTGCTCCCTTCCTGCAGGTCATCAAGCAACGCTCCAACTGCGTCATCAACATCACCACCGGGGGTGCTGCGACGATGAGCGTGGAAGAGCGGGTCAGGCCAGCAAAGGTCTTCGCGCCCGAGGTCGCGTCGCTCAACATGGGGTCGATGAATTTCGCCCTGTTCCCGATGCTGGAACGCTTCAAGACCTTCCAGCATGACTGGGAACAGCCTTATCTCGAAAGCTCACGTGATCGCATCTTCCGCAACACGTTTGGCGACATCGAACACATATTGCGCACCTGCGCCGACAACGGCACCCGCTTCGAGATCGAGTGCTACGACATCGGCCATCTCTACACGCTGGCGCATTTCGTCGACCGCGGCCTGGTGAAGGCGCCGTTCTTCGTCCAGAGCGTGTTCGGCATTCTGGGCGGCATCGGCACGCACCCGGAAGATGTCGCCCATATGAAGCGCACAGCCGACCGGCTGTTCGGCAGCGACTATCACTGGTCGGTGCTGGGCGCCGGCCGCCATCAGTTGCCGATCGCCACGCAGGCGATCGCGTTGGGCGGCAATGTGCGCGTCGGCCTGGAAGACTCGTTGTGGATCGGCAAGGGCAAGCTCGCCCGCTCCAGCGCCGAGCAGGTGACCAAGGTGCGCCAGATTATCGAAGGCCTCGGCGCCTCGATCGCCACGCCCGACGAGGCGCGGCAAATCCTGCAGCTCAAAGGCGGCGACAAGGTCTCGTTCTGATCGATCGGGACGCGAGGCCGGGGCTGCGGTAACCCGACCACCTGGGCTGTCAGCCGAAGATTCTCTCGCCCTGCTCGTCGACCAGCTGGATACCCTTCTTGATCGAGATGTCGACGGCATCGTCCAGGCCCGCGAAACGGTCGGCGCGGATGAAACGGTGCTCCTTCATCACGCCGCCCACTTCCTTCGAGACGACGCCGCAGGTCTGGTATTGGCCTTCGGCCTTGTAAGGCGTGGCGCTGATCAGGAAGCCTTTGTGCTCGACCTGCTTTTCCGGCTTGGCGCTGCCGGTCTCCGTTGCCTCGCCACCGCCGCCGCCAAAAAGCCGTTTCAGAAAAGACATCGCTTAAAAACTCCGTTCCATGCGAACGCTTAAATCGCGTCCTGCTATATAGGTTTGGTCCTAGCATGCGCGAATGCGCCGCCACGTTCCAGTCCCTTGACGAAAACGCCAACCAGAAGCTCGATCTGCTGCCAGATTTCGTCGGCCTGGCGGCTGTCCGATTTGGCGACATAGCCGCTGGTGACGATGCCGTGCACGCTTGACCACAAGGCGCGGGCGGCGAGCGCGCGGCGATCGTCGTCGAGCTCGAAGTTCCCTGCCTTGAGCACGCCGGCGACGATATCGAACAACTCGTCGAGGCGCGCCTGGTAGGAATCGGGGCCCGGCCGCGTGGCGCGGCGGCGGTTGAAGGCCAGCAGCGCCGGCCAGCTGCCGGGATGCGCCTCGACGAACCGTACATAGGCGGCGGCCATCGCCAGAATGCGATGTTCGACATCGCTCACCCCTTGCCTTTCGAGATCGGCCATCGCCGTGAGACCGGCGACGCCCAGCCGGTCGAGGAGCCGCATGTTGACGGCGCGGTGCACCTCGTCGAGATCGGCAAACAGATTATAGACCGATCCGACCGAGATGCCGGCCTGTTCGGCGATGGTGCGCGCCTTCAGATTGTCCATGCCGCCTTCATTGAGCAGCGTCTCGGCAATGGCGAGCACCTTCTCGCTCATTTCTTCCTTGTTCAGTGCCATGCGCGTTCCTGTCGTTGCGCCGCAAGCCGGCATTCCCCGGCTTCGGCGCTTTCCGTGGGCTTGCATTTACCATGTTCAACGCCTTGTGAACAGCGTTCAAAATCACTCTTGAACAATGTTCATTTCCTGCTATGTTGACGTCGTGAACGTTGTTCACGCCAACAGGGAGAAGACCATGCTTAGCCTGATCAAGACATTGCTGGACGGCGCCAGCGCCAGGGCCGAGGACAATCTGAAGGACCGTTTCGCCATCGACCTCCTGGCGCAGCGCATCCGCGACGCGGAGGCAAGCCTCGCCGCCGCCAAGCAGACGCTTGCTTCGCTGATCGTGCGCCAGCGTGCCGAGCAATCCAGCCTCGACCAGCTCGAACGCCGTATCGCCGACCTGGAAACCCGCACGCTGAGCGCGCTTTCGGCCAACAACCAGACGCTTGCCGAGGGCGGCGCGGCGGCAATCGCCGAGCTTGAGAACGAGCGCGAGGTGCGCCGCGCCACCGTAAAGAGCCTTGGCGAAAAGACGCTGCGCATGCGGCTATCCGTCGAACAGGCGCACCGCCGCATCGTCGATCTCAACCAGGGCATGATCTCGGCGAGAGCCATCGATGCCGAACGTAAGGCGCAGTCGCGCCTCAACCGTTCGATCGGCCGCACCGCCAGCATCAACGAGGCCGAGGAACTGCTTGCCCGCATCAAGAACAGCAGCGATCCGTTCGAGGAGGCCGGCATCCTCGACGAGATCGACGGCGAGCTGCGCCACGAAGCGATCCGCGACCGTCTTGCCGAAGCCGGCCACGGGCTGGCCACCAAGGTGCGTGCCCAGGACGTTCTGGCGCGCCTGAAATCACTCAACTGAACCCAGCAATTTCCTGAAAACAGATCAAATCCAAGGAGCAATCCAATGAACGGCAATCAAACCTATATCCTGTTCAACACCGTGTCCGTGGGCGCCGCCTATTTCATGCTTGGCCTGTCGCTGTGGCTGGCGCCGGTCGACCTTTCGACCAAGGGCTACTGGGCGATGGGCATCCTCTTGCTTACCGGCAGCCTGGTGAATCTGGTCAAGTACCGCACCGACGAACGCATCTCCGCCGAGACCACCGCCAAGATCGAAAAGGCGCGCAATGAGAAGCTGATCAGCGAATATGTCGGCAAGGAATGATGCCATCCGCATCTGTGCCAACAAAAAAGCCCGGGGAGACCCGGGCTTTTTTGTGCGTTTCTCGCGACGAGATTAGCGGTGCGTCAGCGCTTCCAGCGCCTCGGCGGCAGCTTCCAGAATGGCGATCGCCTCGGCCTGCTTTTCAGCAGGGGCATCGACGATGTCGCCGAGCGCGGCGCGCAGGCGGTGGCGGATGGCGTGGAATTCGTCGCGCGTTTCCGAACGGCCACCGCGACCACCGCGACGGTCCTCGCCATCGTCGTTCCAGCCGAACCAGTCGCGCGCCTTGGCCATCTTGCGGCCGAAGCGTTCGAGATGGTCGAGCACACCGTCGATCATCTCGCGATTATCGGCAAGATGCGCTTGGCCCGCCTCGGTGATCGAAAACACCTTCTTGTTGCCGTCCGCGGCGGAGGAGGCATAGCCGGCCTCTTCCAGGAAGGTCAGCGTCGGGTAGACCACGCCCGGGCTCGGGCTGTAGATGCCGCTGGTGCGCTCCTCGAGCGCCTTGATGATGTCGTAGCCGTGGCGCGGCGCCTCGGCCAGCAGCGACAGCGTGATCAGCTTGAGATCGCCATCGGCCAGCATGCGACCGGCGCGAAAGAAGTCGCCCGGGCCACCACGTCCGCCACCGCGACCGCCGTGGCCGAACGGGCCAAAGCCGCCGCCGCGGCCACCGAATTTGCCGGCCATGTGCATGAACATGCGCTCGCCAAAATGGCCGCGCCCAAAATGATTGTGCATTGATTGCTCCTTGAGTTCTATCTTACGATATATCTTAGTTAGACACCCATCTCAGTGGAGTCAAGATATATCTTACGATGTATCTAAATGCGACGCCAGCCGGATCAGCCGCCCGATCCGGGGTCTCGTTCGACGGGATGAATTCGCTACCAGCGGCCCTTGCGCCGGTTCCAGGCGTAGAGAAGATCGGCGAAGCGGTCATAGGCAAGGCGCGTCAGCGGAAGGGTCAACCGGTTGCCAAACAGGTTCGCCAGCCAGCCCTCGCCCGGTGTCGCCTGCCACACGGCAATCGCGACATCGGCGCCGACCAGCAAGCGGCCATCCGCATCGGTGGCGTGCAGCCGGCGGCGGATGTCTTCCAGTGACGCGCCGAAGGCGGAAAGCGCTTCGGGTTCGAAATTGATGTCGCGAAATTCGATGCGGCCGGCCTTGACCGCCTCGATCAACCGCCGCTTCTGGCGATTGATACCAGCGTCGCATACCGGGCAGCGCGTGTTGTACCAGACCGTCAGCAGCGGCTTGAGCATCACAGAACTATTGGACTGCGCCGCACGATCCGCAATGCGACGCACTGGCCGTTTTGCCGGAAATCACCTCAACGAACTGATGATCTCGCGATAGGCGACTTCCGGAAAAGCTTTCAGCGTTCGTGTCCTGACATCCCCACCCGCCGCCAGCATCAGTGTGAAGCGGGCAAACACCGCGTCGTCGGGCGCCTCGACCACCGCGACGATGTCGCATTCGCCCATGGTCAGATAGAACGCCTTGAACGACCCGCCCATATCCGCCAGCTGCTTCTTGGCGGCATCGAGCCGCTTCGGCGACTCGCGCACGTTCCTCGCGCCTTGCTCCGTCCAGTTGATCAACAGGATGTAGGTCGTCATGGTACGCCTCCTTCGGGCCACGCAGAACGGGGCTTCGGCATCCGGGTTTTTCGCCCAGAAAATGCATCTGACGCGGAATTATCCTCCCGCGGCGAACATCTCGCAAGGACAACCGCGCCGGCGGCGATGACCAGGGAAATCCGGTTTAAAAACCCGCCTCGTTGCGGCAATCTCCGTCACGGTCATCAGTCCGGGAAAATCCCGGCCAATGCCCGAGCCCGAGCCGTCCGCAGGAGAATTTCATGCGCAACACCATCGACCTGCCGCCGGAGCGGATCGACATTCCCGCCGCGTGGATCGGCGAGGACATGGCGAAGCATACAGAGCGCTGGCTGGTTGAACTGTCGCCCCAGGACATCGTGGAGTTGGAAGCAGCAGCGAGCGGCTTTCTCGCTCGCTCGCGGGATATCGGCAGCCTGACACAGGCGGATTTCCCCTTGCCCCGGCTTGCCGGCCATCTTGCCAAGCTTCGCGAAAAACTGATCGCCGGCATTGGGTTCGAGGTGCTGCGCGGCCTGCCGGTCGAGAAATATTCCGCGCAAATGGCGGCAACCATCTTCTGCGGTATCGGCGCACATCTGGGGAGCGCACGCTCCCAGAACGCCCAGGGCCATATTCTCGGCCATGTCCGCGACATCGGCGCCGACGCCAGGGACGCCACGACGCGCATCTACCAGACGGCAGAGCGCCAGACGTTCCACACCGATTCCGCCGATGTCGTCGGCCTGCTCTGCCTGCGCGATGCCATGCAAGGCGGCGAATCCCTGCTGGTCAGCACGGTGACGATCTACAACGAGATGCGCAAAAGACGGCCCGATCTGGTCCGCCTGCTGTTCGATCCGATTGCCACCGATCGGCGCGGCGAGATCCCGGAAGGCGAAAAGCCCTTTTTCGAAATCCCGGTCCTCAACTGGCATGCGGGATTGCTGACCGGCATCTATCAGCGCCAGTATATCGACAGCGCCCAGCGTTTCCCGGATGCCATGCGGCTCAGCCCGGCGCATGTCGAAGCGCTGGATCTCTTCGACAACCTTGCCAACGATCCGAAATTAAACCTGTCGATGCGGCTTCGGCCCGGCGACATGCAATTCGTCTACAATCATTCGCTGCTGCACGACCGCATGGGTTTTCGCGATTGGCCGGATCCCGACAAGCGGCGTCATATGCTGCGCCTGTGGCTGGCTGTTCCCGGCGACCGCCCGCTGCCCGAGTGCTTCAGGCGGCGCTATGGCTCGATAGAGATCGGTGACCGGGGCGGCATCATCGTCAAGGGGACGCGGCTCAACGTGCCGTTGTAGGGCAATTCGAAGAACCACTTGAAACGAAAAGGGCGCCTCGATGGGCGCCCTTGATCTATTTGCAATCGGTAAGTGTCAGCTGTCCAAGAAGCTGCGCAGCTTGCGCGACCGGCTCGGATGCTTGAGCTTGCGCAGCGCCTTGGCCTCGATCTGGCGGATACGCTCGCGCGTCACCGAGAACTGCTGGCCGACTTCTTCCAGCGTGTGGTCGGTGTTCATGCCGATGCCGAAGCGCATTCTGAGCACGCGTTCCTCGCGCGGCGTCAGCGAAGCCAGCACGCGTGTGGTGGTCTCGCGCAGATTGGCCTGGATCGCGGCGTCGATCGGCAGGATCGCCATCTTGTCCTCGATGAAGTCGCCCAGATGCGAATCCTCCTCGTCGCCGACCGGCGTTTCGAGCGAGATCGGCTCCTTGGCGATCTTCAGCACCTTGCGCACTTTTTCGAGCGGCATGGCGAGCTTCTCGGCCAGTTCCTCCGGCGTCGGCTCGCGGCCGATCTCGTGCAGCATCTGACGCGAGGTGCGCACGATCTTGTTGATCGTCTCGATCATGTGCACCGGAATGCGGATGGTGCGTGCCTGGTCGGCGATCGAACGCGTGATCGCCTGCCGGATCCACCATGTCGCGTAGGTCGAGAACTTGTAGCCGCGGCGGTATTCGAATTTGTCGACCGCCTTCATCAGGCCGATATTGCCTTCCTGGATCAGGTCGAGGAACTGCAGGCCGCGGTTGGTGTATTTCTTGGCGATCGAGATGACGAGGCGCAGATTGGCCTCGACCATTTCCTTCTTGGCGATCGCGGCTTCGCGCTCGCCCTTCTGCACCTGGTTGACGATCTTGCGGAATTCCAGGATCGAGATCGCCGTCTCGGTGGCGAGGTTCTGGATCTCGGCGCGCAGCTCCTTGATCGTGTCCTTCTCGTTCTTGGTGAATTCCTTCCAGCCGCGCGACGTCAGATTGGCGATCGAGCGCATCCAGTTCGGGTCGAGTTCCGAGCCCTGATATTCCTTGAGGAACTCCTCGCGGCGCACGCCGTAGCTCTCGGCGAGCCGCAACAGCTTGCCTTCGTTCTGCACCAGGCGCTTGTTGATGTCGTAGAGCTGCTCGACCAGCGCCTCGATGCGCGCGGCGTTGAGCGACAGCGACTTCACCGCCTTGATCAGCTGGTCCTTCAGCTCCTTGAGGCGACGGTCCTGGCTGGGCGAAAGCGTACCGGCCGCGGCCAGGCGGTTCTCGACCTGCTGGTCCTGCAGCTTGCGGAGCTTCTTGTAGGTGTCGGCAATGACGTCGAGCGTCTCCATCACCTGGGGGCGCAGTTCGGCTTCCATCGCCGCCAGCGACAGGCTGGCCTCGTCCTCGTCGTCTTCCTCTTCTTCCAGCCCGCGCATGTCGCCGCCGACATTGGTGATGTCGTCTTCTTCGTCGCGCTGGGCCGCGCGTCCGCGCGGCTTCTCTTCGGGCTTGGGCGCTTCCTCGATGCGCTCGACGACCGGCGCCTGCTTGGCCTCGGGGCCGGCATAGGTCGCTTCGAGATCGATGATCTCGCGCAGCAGGATCTTGGATTCGTTGAGCTCGTCGCGCCAGATGATGATGGCCTGGAAGGTCAGCGGGCTTTCGCACAGACCGGCAATCATCGTCTCGCGGCCGGCCTCGATGCGCTTGGCGATGGCGATTTCGCCCTCGCGCGACAGAAGCTCGACCGAGCCCATCTCGCGCAGATACATGCGCACCGGATCGTCGGTGCGGTCGGTCGGTTCTTTCTTGGTGGTCGTGGCGGCGACGGCCGTGCCGGTCTGCTCGGCAAGCTCGTTGGCGTCTTCCTCGGCATCGGCCGGCGTTTCGGCTTCAGCCTCTTCGCCCACCTCGTCGTCCTCGACGACGTTGATGCCCATGTCGCTCAGCATCGCGTTGATGTCTTCGATGCGGTCCGGGTCGGTCTCCTCCGAAGGAAGCACCGCGTTCAATTCGTCGAGCGTGACATAGCCGCGTTTCTTCGCGGCCTTGATCATCTTCTTGACAGCATCGTCGGAAAGGTCGAGCAGAGGCCCATCGGTGGTGCCTTCGCGTTCGGTCTCGACCTCTTCCTTTTCCTTTGTCGCCATTCTTTGTCGTCTCCAAGCGGCCGAATATCGAAGCCGCGTAAACTGCCGGACCGGTTATGCCGGATGCGTCCGCACCAGAACGCTTGTCACCGACCCGGCATCATCTCTTTTGTTTGATGCATCCCGTTGCCCCAAAACCGTTTCCACTTTTGGGCGACATGCATTAAGTCCAGATTAACCCTGATATCTGGGGCAGGCTGTTTGCCTGTCCAGTCATCGCCTCTACCCCAAATCGCTCGATTTGCGCCGACGCCGGGGCACGGTTAACGTTTCGAATCGTCCTGATTCCGCCAATCTGCCAGAAGGTCAAGCGCCTCTCGCATGATTCGCAGGAAAAAAGCGAATCAATTACCCGACTTAGCGGCGTCGATTCGACGCGCTGCACATTTCCACTTCACTTCCAATGGCAATACCGGCCTAAACGCGGCCAACCCTGCCCGAGGACACGCCGAACCCTTCGATCAGCGCTTCCGTTGCCTGCACATCGTTGAATTGCGCTTGAATCTCGACCAGATGCCGGAAGTTTTCGTCCGAAGGGTCTGCATCGAGCGCCGCCTGCGCCTGTTTCAGCTCTCTATGTAAGGTGCGGGCGCTGCGCTGCAAGTGCAGCGCCTGGTTGAAGGCGTCGCGGGCGTCGTCGAGCGCGGCTGTTTCCAGCGCCGGCCATTGCCGCGCGCGCTTGATCAGCTCCACCGCCCGTTCCCAGATGCCGCCGCAGCCGGCCCGCTCTATGGTCGCGATGACCGAGGCGCGCTCGTTGGCCGCGTCATGCGCCATCGCATCGAGGATGGCGGCATGCAGTCGCCCCAGATCCGAGTTGGCAAGGTCGAGGAATTCGACATGCGCGAAATTCTCGTCGATCAGCGCCGGATGGTTGACCAGCGCCACGACGATCGTCGCCTCGCGCACCGACATCCCCTCGCCGCCGCGCTTGACCAGCGCCGACTGGCCGAGGCTTTCGCTGATCGCCATGCGGCCGCCGCCAGGCTTGGCGAATTGTCCTCCAGGTGTCGTGGGCTTACCCTGTCCACGCTCGCCCGGCCGGCCGCCACCTTGCCGGCCCTGCCTGGCATCGCGCTGGGAGCCGAAGAAGCTCAACTCCCGTTCGCGCATGGCCTGCTGGTAATGGTAGCGCGTGCTTTCGTCGCGGATGCGGCTGGTCAGCTCGCGCAGCGTCTTTCCCAGTTCCGCCCGCCGCTCCGGCGTGTCGAACACGCCCCCCGCGGTCTCTCGCATCCATAGCAGGTCGACCAGCGGCCGCGCATCGGCAAGCACGGCGCGGAAGGCGTCCGGACCCTCAGACTTGACCAGATCGTCGGGATCCTTGCCTTCCGGCAGCAGCGCAAAGCGCGCCGAGCGTCCGGCCTGCACCGAGGGCAGCGCGAGGTCGGCGGCGCGCCATGCCGCCTTCAGTCCGGCCTTGTCGCCATCGAAGCACAGCACCGGCTCGGATGACATGCGCCACAGAAGCTCGAGCTGGTTTTCGGTGAGCGCGGTGCCGAGCGGCGCCACGGCATTCTCGAAGCCGGCCTGCGCCAGCGCGATCACATCCATATAGCCTTCGACGGCAATCACCGTGCCGCCTTTTGCCAGCGCCTTGCGGGCGCGGGCGAAATTATAGAGCACATTGCCCTTGTGGAAGAGCTCGGTGTCCGGTGAGTTCATGTATTTGGCCAGCGCATCGGGGGCCAGCGCGCGGCCGCCGAAGGCAATGATCTTGCCGCGCGAATCCGGGATCGGGAACGTGATACGGTCGCGGAACCAGTCATAGGAGACCGGGATGTCGTCGCCATGCCGCACCAGCCCGCACGCTTCGATATCGGCCTTCGGCACGCCCTTGGCGGCAAGATGTTCCTTGAGCGCGTTGCGGCTGTCGGGCGCATAGCCCAGCCGGAACGACTGCTGCGTCGCCGAAGTCAGTCCACGGTCGCGCAGATAGGCGCGGGCCTTGGCGCCTTCGGGCCCTTGCAGCCGTTCCTGGAAGAAGGCGGTCGCCATCTCCATGACATCGGTCAGGCTGGCGCGCTCCTTCTCGCGCCGTTCCTCGCGTTCGTCGCGCACCGGCATCGGCACGCCGGCCATATCGGCGATCTTCTCGACCGCTTCGGGAAAGCTCAGGCCGTCGAGCTCAGTCAGGAATTTGAAATGGTCGCCCGACACCGAGCAGCCGAAGCAATGGTAGCGGCCCTTTTTGTCCTCGCAATGGAAGGACGGGCTCTTCTCACCATGGAACGGGCAGCAGGCCCAATAGTCGCCGCGCGAGGCGTTGGTCTTCTTCCGGTCCCATGCGACGCGCTGACCAATGACCGACGAAATCGGCACGCGGTCTCGTATCTCGTCAAGGAAGGCGGGCGGAAAGCGCATCGGGAAAGCTCGTTTGTCCTCCATATAATCACGCCGTCAGGGCGCGACGACTCTTAAAGCCGACGATACCCGCTTTTCACAGACAAAAAGAAGGCGGCCGAGCGGCCGCCTTCCTTTGGATTTTAGGACTATCACCGGATTACTGCGCGGCGATCGCGCCGAAGATGATGCCGGAGAGGATGCCGACCAGCACATAGTCGTTGCCGACGCGGATCCATTCCTGGCCGGGGCCGGGACGGCGCAGGCCGTGGCGGTTCCAGTCGCGGACCGCCTGATGGCGCTTCCAGTCGGAATAGCGCTGGCCGTTGCGCCAGTTGTGGCGCCCGTGGTCGCGCCTGTTGTCGCGCTTGACGATGACCTTCTTCTGGATGACGCGCTTCTTCACGTCCCGATGGGTACCGGGCTTCTGCCAGTCGACCTGGGTGTAATTCGACTGCGGCGCGCTCGGCTGGGCAAGCGACGCGGCCTGGCCTGAAAAGGCCGAAGCTGCCAGCATCGAGACGGTGACGGCGGAAAGTATGAGACGCTTCATGGTCGGTACTCCTTGTTGTCGATGGCCAGAGGAGTAACCACCAGGGGATGAACTGAAACTGAACAGGTGCATTACAATTCTGTAATGTTTTCCGCTACTTGCAGGAACTCTTTTCAATACATCTTCAGGTCGCGCCTGACCGAGGCAGGGTATTGAGAGATCATAGCGCCTGGCATCGACCCATGAGGCTCGCAACCAATGTGCCCTGCATTCATTTCCGACGTGCGCCGTCGAGCGCAGACGATCATCGCATCAGAAAAATCTATTATCCGGCTAATGGTAATTGGTATATTTGCGCATATTGAAATGAACAAGATTCGCACCCCCTTTCCTGCCGTCAAAGCCGCCCTGCGAGGCCGGCCGTGAGCGGCTCCGTCGTCCTGCTGCACCTCGCCGGCGCGGTCGCGCTGATGCTGTTTGCCACCCGCATGGTGAAGACCGGCGTCGAGCGCGCCTATGGCGACGTGCTGCGCCACAAGCTGCGCGCCACCATGCGCAATCCGATCATGGCGGTGCTCGCCGGCACTGGCCTGGCCATCGCATTGCAGAGCTCCACGGCCGTCACCCTGCTGGTCGGGTCGTTCGCCGGTTCCGGCATCGTTTCGGGCGCCGCCGGCCAGTTGGCCGTGCGCGGCGCCGAGATCGGCTCGGCGCTGGTCGTCAAGCTGCTGACCTTCGATCTCACCTTGCTGGTGCCGCTTTGCCTGATCACCGGCACGGTGATGTTCATGGCCACCGAGCGCCGCGACTGGCGCCAGACCGGCCACATCCTGGTCGGCATCGGCCTTTTGATTCTGTCGCTGGAAATGATCGGCCAGGCCTCCGAGCCGCTGCGCAACAGCCAGCTCATGCCCGTCATCATCAATTACTTCTCCAGCGATTCCATCACCGCTTACCTGCTGGCGGCACTGATCACCTGGCTGTTCCAGTCGAGCATCGCGGCAGTCCTTTTGATGGCAACGCTCGCCGGCCGCGGCCTGATCAGCCCCGAACTCGGCGTGGTCCTCATCCTCGGCGTCAATCTCGGCTCCTCGATCATCGCGCCGATGCTCACCCGCTCGGCCGGACCCGCCGTGCGCGTGGTGCCGATCGGCAATCTCTTGATGCGCGGGCTGGGCTCGCTGATCATGCTGATCCTGTTCATGATCGTGCGGCCGCATGTCAGCTTCCTCGGCGCAACGGCCGCTGATCAGATCGTCAACGCCCATATCCTGTTCAACATCATCATCCTGCTCGCCGGCCTGCCGCTGGCTGGTTTCGTCTACCGCGCCTCGGAAAAGATCGTGGCGCTCGGCGCCAAGCCGGAGCCGGCGGCCGCGCTCGAGGTCGTGGAACTGTCGGCGCTGAACGAAAGCGCGCTCGACGTACCGAGCCAGGCGTTGGCCAACGCAACCCGCGAGGTGGTGCGGGTGTGCGAGACCGTCGAGATCATGCTGAAGCGCATCATCGAGCTCTACGAGGACGCTGACAGCACCAAGATCAAGGCGCTGGCTGCCCTCGACGATCGCGTCGACCGCAAGCATGCGGCCATCAAACTCTATCTGGCCAAGGTCACCAAGAACCCGCTGACCGAGGACGAGGCGCTGCGCTGCCAGGAACTGATCGGCGCCTGCGTCAAGCTCGAACAGGTCGGCGACATCATCGTTCGCAACATGCTGGTGCATGTGAAGAAGAAGTTCGACCGGGGGCTGGAGTTCACCGACGAGGGCTGGAGCGAATTGTGCGCCTTCCACGGCTCCGTGCTCGCCAATGCACGACTTGCCTTCAATGTCCTGGTCTCGCGCGATCCAGAAACCGCCCGCCAGCTGGTGCTGGAAAAGGATCGGCTGCGCGATCGCGAGAAGCAAACCAGCGCCAGCCATTTCGTGCGCCTTCGCGATGGCACCGCCAAAAGCGTTGAGACCAGCTCTATCCATCTCGACACCATCCGCGACCTGAAGCAGATCAATTCGCTGCTGGCATCGATGGCCTATCCCGTGCTTGAAGAGCGCGGCCTGCTAGGTGGCTCACGGTTGAAGGCAAGCTAGACATCGACCAGCACGCGCGATCGGGGCACCCCCAATTAGCCTTTGCCCATCCTCGCTTCCGTCGGCTAAGGATCGCGTAAAGACCTAATTGGGAGGACGATCGGTCGATGGATACCCATTCGCGCAGCTTCGCCAAGGCGCTTTCCTGGCGCGCCACCGGCACGATCGACACCATGATCATCTCGCTGGTGGTGACCGGCAGCATCAAGCTGGCGGCCACCATCGGCGCTACCGAGGTCGTCACCAAATCGCTGCTCTACTATCTGCATGAGCGCGCCTGGCTGAAGATCCCTTACGGACGCAAGGCGGCCACGTAAGGCACCGCTCAAGAAAAGCTAAAGCGGCATCGACAATTTCTGCATTGCCGAGCACGCCCAGTCGTGGTTTGAGGCGAGCATTCTTCTCAGGCTTTTTTGAACCATGCTGCCGCTCATTGCCCTTTTCCTTGCCGCCTTCGCTTTCGGCACCACCGAATTCGTCATTGCCGGAGTGCTGCCCGAGGTGGCGCAAGGCCTTGGCGTGTCGGTGCCGACCGCCGGCTACCTCGTCTCCGGCTATGCCTGCGGCATCGCGATTGGCGGCCCGCTGCTGGCGCTTGCCACCAGCAAGGTGTCGCGAAAAACCTTGCTGCTTTGCCTTGCCGTTGCTTTCACCCTTGGACAGGCCGCTTGCGCGCTGGCGCCCGATTTCATCTCGATGCTCTTGCTGCGCATCGCAATCGCGGTCGCGCATGGCACTTATTTCGGCGTCGCCATGGTGGTTGCCGTCAGCCTGGTGCGCGAGGACCAGCGTGGCCGCGCCGTGGCCGTCATCTTGTCAGGCCTCACCGTCTCCAACGTCATCGGCGTGCCCGCCGGCACCGCGATCGGCGCCCTTTGGGGCTGGCGCGCAACCTTCTGGGTAATGGGCGGGCTGGGTATCGTCGCCATCATCGCCATGCTTTTGCTGTTGCCGCGCACCGCCGGCGCCGCCAGCCGGCCGGCCGGGCTGGCGCGCGAAGTGCGCGTGCTGGGACGCCAGCAGGTCTGGACGTCGCTTATCCTGATGCTGATGCTGATGATCGGCCAGTTCGGGCCTTTCACCTACATCACGCCGACATTGCTGGAAGTCACCGGCCTCGACGAAAGCCTGATCCCCTGGGTGCTGCTGCTCAACGGCGTCGGCGCCACGATCGGTGTCTTTGCCGGCGGCAAGCTCTCCGACTGGAAGCTGATGCCGTCCTTGATCACCATGCTCGCCCTGCAGGCGGTGATGCTGGCCGTCATCTATGCCGTCGCCCCCTACCCGGTGCCGATGGTCGGAGCAATCGTCATCTGGGGCGGTCTCAACTTCGCCATCGGCGCGCCGATCCAGACCCGCATCCTCACCTGGACGGCGGACGCCTCGAACCTCGCCTCGTCGTTGATCCCTTCCGGCTTCAATGTCGGCATCGCCTTGGCCGCCTCACTGGGCGCAGCAATGCTCAATGCCGGTCTCGGCTACCGCAGCCTGCCGCTGGCCGGCGTGATCGCCATGCTGGTGGCGGTCGTGGTGGCCTCCGCCTCGCAAGCCTGGGAATGGCGCAGCCGCTCCATGCCGCCGCTGCCGGCCGCGGCGGAGTGATCTAAAGCTCGATCCGAAACCTGAGGCTCTCCGCGCCGCCATAGGCGGCATCCTCGAAGAAACGTTCGACCAGCCTGCCGCCATCGGCCGTTATCACCTTATGCGAAGCCGGATTGCCGGGCTTGGCGGTTATCTCAACGTAATCGAGACCGACCGCCCTCGCCTCCTCCAACATCAGCCGCAATGCCTCGCTGGCATAGCCGCGACCTCGCTTCCATGGCACCACCGCATAGCCGATATGGCCAAGCACATGCGACGGCAATTCCGAAGTGCCTTTCTGCCAGCGCAACCCGATCGAGCCGGCGGCCTCGCCGTCCCATATCCAGCGCCGGAAGCTTGGCAGCCGCGCAACTGCGGTACCGTCGGGCAAGGCGATCGGCGGTCCCTTCGCCTCGGGATCGTCGAGGCTGGCGAGGAAAGCGACCGGGTCTTCCTCGATGGCCGCAAGCTGCTCGCGCGTCGCTTCGAGAAGCCGCACATTGTCGGGCGACCAGCCGCTTTCCAGCGCGGCTTTGTAGGACGGCAAATGTTCCAACGCAGGCTTGACGATCTCGATCATGGTTTTCCCCTGGCGAGACCAGCGGACATAGCCTCCCTGCAGGCTGCTCTCAAGCTGCCTGAAAGCGCAGTTCGCCCTCGTTCGGGAAGCACGTCTTGTCGAACGGGACAAATCGAGCGGATTTGGCAGCCGGACGTCGCCGAGATCCGAGAACGGAGATTGCGCGCGAGCGGCTGTGGAGGTTCTTGTTGGCGTAATCCCGGCTCCAGGAGACATTGCTAAACTAGAAGTGTTTCGCCGGTGGATGCCAGGCGTTCTATGATCTATGGGTGATTCACAACGCTTCGACAGGAGGGGCAACCGGTGCGGTTGAAATCTGTTCCGCTGGGCGCGGCCATCTTTTGTCTTATCGCCGGCTTGGCTGTCCTGACGGTTTCCGTCAGTTCCTTTGCGGCGCTTCGGCCGTCCAACATGCCGGACTGGCTGCAGCTCCATGTCGGCGATGGCGCAGGCCAGATTTCGCAAGTCGTGCTGGAGCGGGCGCGCGCGCTCTACCAGAAGAAGGTGAGCGAAGGCTCGGTCAAGAATCCCTGCTATTTCGCCATGGACGCGACACGTCCCGGCGACCTCGGGGGCAGCGTGCTTGGCCAGCGTTATTACATCGTGTGCGAAGCCACGCAGGTCTTCCGCGCGGTCTCATCGGGCCATGGCGGCGGCCGCAACCTGAAAGGCGTCGCCGATTTCTCCAATGGCCGGCGCTGCGCGAAGAACTTCGGCAATGCCATCGATTCGGAGCTGACCGCCGGCGGCGCTTACATAACCGCCGAGACCAAGACCTCGTTCAAGGGCTATTATCGCGTCGGCGCGCAGGACGCGGTGTTCATGCGCACCTTCATCCAGTTCGACGGTGAAGGCGAAGCGGCGAACGCCAGGCAGCGCGTGATCGGCGGGCATCCGGCGGCAATTCTGAAGAGCGTGTGCATGCGCAAGAATCCGCAAAGCTCTTACGCCGACCACGACGGCTTTGTGCCGTTCGGCAAGCTGGTCGACTATGCCGGCGGTCGCAGCAATGGCTGCACCAGTTGGTCGCCCGCTGATGCCGAGCAGATCATCCCTATGGTCAAGAACAATCCGACGACGCTCTACATCTACCCGGAGTCGCGCGACATCGCCGCCGTGGCGCATGCCAAGGCCGCCGGCCAATCACTGTCGGCCGCCGGCCTCTATTGGAACGCGTCGTGCCTCAGCGAGATCGGCGCCCCTAAATTCTGGCCGAAAAAAACGCTGGAGCCACTGATCGCGCAATACAAGAAGGACCATCCTGCCCCGCCGCCGCAGCCGACGCCGATCTGCAAATAGTCGCGAGGCGATTATCTCTACTGCAGCAGCCCCTTGATGATGGCGCTTGCTTTGGCGAAGTCCATCTGCCCGGCATATTTCTGCTTGAGCACGCCGATCGCCTTGCCCATGTCCTTCTGGCTGGCGGCACCGGTCGCCGCGATCGCTTCGCGCGCGGCGGCGGCGATCGCGGCATCGTCGAGCTGCTTCGGCAGGAATTCGAGGATGACCTCCATCTCGGCGCGTTCTTTGGCCGCCAGCTCCGGCCGCTTGCCGTCCTCGAAGGCCTTGGCCGATTCCTCGCGCTGCTTGACCATCTTGGACAGGATCTGCAGGACCTCGTCATCGCCGGCCGGCGGTTTGCCGGCGCCACGGTTGACGATGTCGCGGTCATGGATGGCGGCCTGGATCAGCCGCAGCGTCGGCAGGCGGTCCTTGTCCTGCGCCTTCATCGCGCTCTTCATGGATTCGGCGATTTTCTCGCGCATCGTGCTTCTCCTTCGAAATGCCGCGGACAATAGCTTTGCCCGCCGCGTGACGCAAACTCCGGCAAAGCGCTGATTTTGCTGGACGAAAGCAAATCAGCCGTGGCTCGAGGCCACCGCATTGACCGCCTCGGCGCCTTCCCCTATGTACTCGGTCCTGCATAAGACAATGAAACCGACGCGTGGGAGCTGAAAAATCCAGCTCGCGCGCCTTGCCGCGCAACGGTCCCGCCGATCGGTTTGACTGACAGGAGTGCCTCCATGGCCACGACCACCGCCCCCTGGGCCACCGAAAAGCCGACCGCCCTTCTGGTGCTCGCCGACGGCACGGTGATCGAAGGCCGCGGTCTTGGCGCCACGGGATCGGCGGTGGCCGAAGTGTGCTTCAATACGGCGCTCACCGGCTACGAGGAAATCCTCACCGACCCTTCCTATGCCGGCCAGATCGTCACCTTCACCTTCCCGCATATCGGCAATGTCGGCACCAACGACGAGGACATCGAGGATCTCAATCCCGCTGCGCGCGCGGGCGCTGTCGGCGCCATCTTCAAGGGCAATGTCACCGACCCGTCCAACTATCGCGCGGCCGGTCATCTCGACCAATGGCTGAAGCGGCGCGGCATCGTCGCACTGTCCGGCATCGACACCCGCGCGCTCACCGTGCTGATCCGCGAAAAGGGCATGCCGAACGCCGTCATCGCGCACGCGCCGGACGGCGTCTTCGACATCGAGGACCTGAAGCGGCAGGCCGCGGCCTGGTCGGGGCTGATCGGGCTCGATCTTGCCAAGGCGGTCACTTCCGGCCAGTCATCTGTCTGGCGCGAGACGCCCTGGGTCTGGAATGAAGGCTATGGCGAACAGGCCGAGCCGTCGATGCATGTCGTGGCCATCGACTATGGCGTGAAGCGCAACATCCTGCGCCTGCTGGCCGGCCTCGGCGCTAAGGTCACCGTGGTGCCCGCCAAGACCGGCGCGGACGAAATCCTGGCCATGCGGCCGGACGGCATTTTCCTCTCCAACGGCCCCGGCGATCCGGAAGCGACCGGCGACTATGCCGTGCCGGTGATCCAGGACATTCTGAAAACCGACATCCCGGTCTTCGGCATCTGCCTCGGACATCAGATGCTGGCGCTGGCGCTCGGCGGCAAGACGGCGAAGATGCATCAGGGCCATCACGGCGCCAACCATCCCGTCAAGGATCACACCACCGGCAAGGTCGAGATCGTCTCGATGAACCATGGTTTCGCGGTCGACGCCGACTCGCTGCCGGAAGGCGTCGAGGAAACCCATGTCTCGCTCTTCGACGGCTCGAACTGCGGCATCGCGCTGACCGGGCGTCCGGTGTTCTCGGTCCAGCACCATCCGGAGGCCTCGCCCGGCCCGCAGGATTCGCACTACCTCTTCCGCCGCTTCGTCAATCTGATCCGCGAAAAGCGCGGCGAAGAAGCGCTGGCCGAACGGGCCTGATTTCTCTTCAAGGTCCGAAACCCTCGCGATAATATCGCTTAACTTTGTGCGATAAATCTGCGATATTGCGTCTGTGAAGACCATTGTCCTTTCGGTATCGGCTGCTCGCGATCTCGACAACTTGCCGGCCGATGTCCGCGAGCAGGTCTCCGAAGGTTTGATAACTTACGCTGTCAGTGGTCATGGGGATATAAAACGTCTTGCCGGCCGTGACGGCTACAGACTGCGAATTGGTCGCTACCGCGTCATATTCGATGAGGATCACACAACGATCCTGGCGATCTATATCGGCAAGCGGGAAACGACGACGTACAGCCGGCGATAGGATATGATCATGAACGCCCCACAAATCATAAAGACGTCAACTGGTGAGGAACTGGTCGTCATCCCTAAGGCCGACTACGAGGCATTGCTTCATGCTGCTGAAGAGGCAGCGGAAGACGCTGCGGATGCGGCGATCTACGATGAGCGGAAGGCCGCGCTTCGGACGGAAAAGGCCCTGCCAGCCGACGTAACCATCGATATCCTGCGCGGTTCCAGCAGGCTTAAGGCTCTGCGCAATTGGCGCAATCTCACTCAAGCCGAACTGGCGAGTGCAATTGATGTAAGCCAGGGTTTCCTTTCGGACCTGGAATCCAATCGCCGCAAGCCTTCAGCACAGACCAGTGAAATGCTCGCGAAGGCACTGGATGTTCCCGCGGAATGGATTGAACCCTAGAGCGGTTCAGCGTTTCACGGAATCGTCGAACCGCTCTAAGTCTTTGTTTTCACGCAATTCCGGACGGAAAACCGCTACGCACTTTTCCTGGAATTGCTCTAGATCCGGCGCACCTGCAGCTACGCGACCGGCCGGCCTTCGCTGGCTTCCAGGATGGCGAACCATTGCTGGCGGTCGAGGCTGATGTCCAGCGCCTTGACCATGTCTTCGAGGCGTTCCGGCTTCATCGTGCCCAGCACCGGTATCAGCTGCGCCGGATGGCGAAGCAGCCAGGCAATGGCGACAGCAGCCAGATCGCCGACGCCAAGCTCGGCTGCAACGGCCGCAAGTGCTGCCCGCACCTTCGCCTCGCGCCTCTCCTGGCTGGTGAACAGCGAGCCGCCGCCCAGCGGCGACCAGATCATCGGCGCATAGGACAGCCGCTGCGCGTGGTCGAGGCTGCCATCGGTCAGCGGCGATGTTTTGAGAACCGACATTTCGATCTGGTTGGTGGCCAAAGCAAAGGGCAGCCGCGATGCCAGGAGATCGAACTGCGACGGCGTGAAATTGGAGACGCCGACCGCCTTCGCCTTGCCGGCCTTCACCAGTGCGGCAAGGGCTGCCGCCGTCTCGTCGGCATCCATCAGCGGATCCGGCCGATGCAGCAGCAGAAGATCGAGATAATCGGTGCCGAGATTGGCGAGCGAGCGTTCGACCGACGCCGCAATGTGGCCGGCGCTGGTGTCGTAGTGCTTCAAACGGTTTTGCGGCCGGTTGGTCGAGGTCAGCATGATATCGCATTTGGAGATCAGCTCGATCTCGTCGCGCTTGCCCTTCCAGCGTGCCAGCCCGGCGCCGAAGGCCGCCTCCACCTCATAGTTTCCATAGATGTCGGCGTGGTCGAAGCTGGTCAGGCCGAGATCGACAGCCGTGCCGATAAGGCGCGCGACCTGATCGGCATCGGGACGGACGGTTGCGTCGAGTAGCCGCCAGGCGCCGAAAGTGAGACGTGACAGCGACAGCCCGTCGCTGGTCAAGGTGATACGGCTGTCATGGCTCATATCTGTGCTCCGTCCTCCGCCACCTTGGCGGTCTCGTTACGCAACCTCGCTGGCCTGGTCACCTTGGTGACGAAGACGACCAGCGCCAGCAGCAGGAAGATCGCGCCGAGCAGATAGGGCGCACCGCCGAACGCGACCGGCGCTGTCGGGCCGGTGAACCAGGAGAAGATCCCGGTGTAGAGCAGTGGCGTGATGATCGAGGTAATCGAGAAGATCGAGGTCATCGCGCCCTGCAGTTCGCCCTGCGCCGAAGGCGGCACCTTGGCGGCAGCGAGGCTTCTGAGTGGCGGGTCCGCCAGCGCCTCGAGGCAGCCGGCGACAATCACCGCATAGACCATCCAGCCTTGCGTCGCGAACGCATAGCCGAAGGCGCTAAGGGCGGTGAAGGTAAGGCCGATCGCGGCCGTCTTCCATTCGCCGAGCGCCGGGATGGCCCTGGGCAGCACTGTTGCCATGATGATCGCGCCGCACAGCCCGAAGGCGCCGAGCGAGAAGCCGATCTGCTGCTCGCTCCAGCCATAGCGGTAGTTGGACACGAAGGACCACACCGCCGGATACATCATATGGCCGAGCGTCATCAGGAAGAAGACGAGCCCGATCCAGCCGATGCCCTGGTAATTGCGCATTTGCAGCAATGTGCCGACGGGGTTGGCCCGCTTCCATTCGAAGCGGCGGCGATGCTGCCGGTCCAGCGTTTCGGGCAGGAAGAACATCGCGATCAGGAAATTGACGAAGGCAAGCCCGGCGGCAAAGTAGAAGGGCACGCGCGGCCCGAATGTGCCCAAAAGTCCACCCAGAACCGGGCCGATGACGAAGCCGACGCCAAAGGCGATGCCGAGCAGGCCGAAATTCTTGGCCCGGTTCTCGTCATTCGAAATGTCGGCGATGAAGGCCGAAGTCGTCGAATAGCTGGCCCCGGAAATACCGGCGAGCACACGGCCGATGAACAGCATCGGATAGGACCAGGCGACGGCGCAGATCAGGTTGTCGATGGAGAAGGTCAGCACCGAGGCGAGCAGGATCGGCCGCCGTCCGAAGCGATCGCTCAAGCCGCCCATGATCGGCGCGAAGAAGAACTGCATGGCCGCATAGACGAAGAACAGCCAGCCGCCCTCGATCGCCGCTTCGGAGACGCCGACGCCGCTCAATTCCCTGAGATAGGCCGGCAGCACCGGCATGATGATGCCAAAGCCCGTGATGTCCAGCAGCAGCGTCGTGAAAACGAGCGCAAGGCCCCGCCTGGCGGTTTTGGGGTCGATCATGATGATAAGCTCCTCGGGCCGCCCGCGGGCAAGGCGGGACCGACCTTATAGGCGAGGTGATCCGCAGGAACAATACGCGAACGAAAGCAACCATCTGATCCTGACATCACTTGCCAGGATCATTCGTCGCCAATCACAGTTGAGAAAAACCGAAAGCGTCGGCTCAGAGCGGACCGCTCATCGTGTTGCAATCGGTCAGCTTGCCGCTCTTGAAGCCTCGCGCCAGCCAGGTCTGCCGCTGCTGCGAGGTGCCGTGGTTGAAGCTTTCCGGCACGACATAGCCCTGCATTCTCTTTTGCAGCGTGTCGTCGCCGATCTGCTTGGCGGCATTGAGCGCGCTTTCGATATCGCCCTGCTCCAGAATACCCTTTTGCTGGGTGAAATGCGCCCACACACCGGCGAAGCAATCGGCCTGAAGCTCGATGCGCACGGACAGCTGGTTGGCGTCGGCCTCACTCAAGCCCTGCCGCATCTGGTTGAACTTGGCCATGATGCCGGTGAGGTTTTGCACGTGATGACCAACCTCATGCGCGACGACATAGGCACGCGCGAACTCGCCCGAAGCGCCGAACTGCTGGTCGAGCTGCTGGAAAAAGGTCATGTCGAGATAGACCTTATGGTCGCCCGGGCAATAGAACGGCCCGGCTGCTGCTGACGCGAAGCCGCAGGCCGAGCGAACCTGGCCGCTGAACAGGACAAGCTTGGGATCCTCGTAGGTCAACCCCTGGGATTTGAAAATACCGGTCCAGGTGTCCTCGGTATCGGCAAGCACGGTGGCAACGAACTGCTTCATCTCGTCATTGGCGGGCGCGCCGGTGCTGTCTTGCGAGCCGCTGTTGTCGGTGATCTGGCCGCCGCCACCCGGCAACAGGCCGCCGTCGCCACCGCCCAGGATCGCTGAAGGATCGAAGCCGAAATACCATCCGGCGAGCACGACCAGGATAACCAGGATGATGCTGCCGCCGCCACCGGTGCGGCCGCCGATGGGGAGTTGGAACTGGCCGCCGCCGCCCAATCCACCGCCACCGCCGCTGTCGCTGCGGTCATCCTCGATGTTGTCGCTCTGACGACGGCCTCTCCAAAGCATGGCAACTCCTCGTACTGCGGATGGGACCAGCCGGAGACCGCCCCTCCCAAACAATTATCGCAACGGGTAGCCCGAGTCACAGAATTTTTCGCGTCGGATGGCCTGCTGGTAGCTGTGACTTGCTGGTCCTCTTGATGACAAGCAGCACCACGACACAGCAGACGGCGTTTGCCTACAGCCGCTGATTTCTGGAACGGCACTCAGAGTTTCTGCTTGGTGCCGGCGCTCTGGCCGTCCGAACTCTTCGAACGCTCCTCGAAACGCGCCGCGCCCTTTTCGAGCGGTCGGCCGGTCTCGGCCTCGGTCTTGCGCTCGTCCTTGGCGGCTGCCTGCTGCAACCCTTTGGCTGCCTGCTTGCCCTTCGCGGTCGGTGCCTGTTCGACGCCCATGGCTCCTCCTCCGGCGCGATCATCGCGCAATGTCAGGAGCAACGTGCGGGAGATGTGGCGGTTCCGCCCGCTCGTCGATTGGTAATCTCGGATAGATGCGGTTAGCGATGCGTCATCGCCCGGCGGAACGCTTCCAGCGTCTCGGCGCTGACGTGATGCTCGATGCCTTCGGCGTCGATGCGTGCCGTCTCGGCGCTGACGCCAAGCGAACGCAGAAAGGCCTCCACAGTCTGATGGCGGATGCGGCTTTCCTCGGCAACCTTGCGGCCGGCCTCGGTCAAGAACACGCCCCGATAGGGCTTTCTCGAAACCAGCCCGTCGGCGCACAGCCGGGTCAGCATCTTGGCCACCGTCGGCTGCGCCACGCCCAGCCTTGCCGCGATGTCGACCTGACGCGCCTCGTTGCCGTCCTCGATGAGGTCGGCGATAAGCTCGACATAGTCCTCGACCAACGCGCTGCGGCGCGCCTGGCGCTGCTGCCGAAAGCCTTCCGAATGGACATCGGCATCGGGCAGCGGCTCACGCGGGACTGGTCTGTTCTTCAGCGCCAATACGCGCTCCTCCTGGGAGTTCAGCCATTGCTGCTTTTATAGCACGGGCTCTGATTCTTAAGGCCGTTTATTTACAATCGGCCGCGGGCGCAACCGGCGTTTCCGGTCGCGCCCTTTTCGGTCCGTTCAGCCTTCGGATAAAAAGCACATACAATGAAATATAGCATATTGCATAATGTTGAGCCATGGCATAGCTTAACAGCGACATCGACCAGTCGCACGGAAAGCCTGTTTTCATGACCGACGCCACAGTCCAGAATTCCTCATGGCGGTTTGACAAGCCTGGTGAGGAGGAGCCCAGCTTGCGTGAGGTCAACGCGTCGATCGCCGTGCCGACTTCGGGTGTCTGGTTCCGCAGGCTGTTCGCCTTCATGGGGCCGGGCTACATGGTCTCGGTCGGCTATATGGATCCGGGCAACTGGGCGACCGACCTCGCCGGCGGCGCCCAGTTCGGCTACACGCTTTTGTTCATCATCATGCTGTCCAACCTGATGGCGATCCTGTTGCAGGCGCTGGCCGCTAGGCTTGGCATCGCCACCGGCCGCGACCTCGCCCAGGCCTGCCGCGCCTATTATCCGCGCCCGGTCAATTTCGTGCTGTGGATCGCCTGTGAACTCGCCATCATCGCCTGTGACCTCGCCGAGGTGATCGGCACGGCGATCGCGCTGCAGCTGCTATTCGGCATTCCGCTGGTCGGCGGCGCCATGCTGACCGCGCTCGACGCCTTCCTCGTGCTGCTCCTGATGAACAGGGGGTTCCGCTACCTCGAAGCCTTCGTCGTCGCGCTTTTGATCATCATCTTCGGCTGCTTTGCCATCCAGATCTTCGTTGCGGCGCCGCCTGCCGGCACGATCATGCATTCGATGTTCGTGCCATCGTCGCAGATCGTCACCAACCCGGCGATGCTCTACATCGCCATCGGCATCATCGGCGCCACCGTGATGCCGCACAATCTCTACCTCCACTCCTCGATCGTGCAGACCCGCGCCTATGAGCGCACCGATGCGGGCAAACGCGACGCGATCAAATGGGCGACGACGGACTCCACCATCGCCCTAATGCTGGCTCTGTTCGTCAACGCCGCGATCCTGATCGTGTCGGCGGTGGCCTTCCACGGCACCGGACACCAGGACGTCGCCGAGATCGGCCAGGCCTTCGAACTGTTGTCGCCGCTGCTCGGCTTGAGCATAGCCTCCATCCTGTTCGCCGTGGCGTTGCTTGCCTCCGGCCTGAACTCGACAGTGACTGCCACGCTCGCCGGCCAGATTGTCATGGAAGGCTTCCTGCGGCTGCGCATCCCGCAATGGGCGCGGCGCCTGCTGACCCGCGGCCTTGCCATTGTCCCGGTGGTGGTCGTCACGGCGCTCTATGGCGAAAAGGGCACCGGCCAGCTCCTGGTCTTCAGCCAGGTGGTGTTGTCGATGCAATTGCCTTTCGCGGTCGTGCCGCTGGTGCAGTTCGTGTCCGACAAGAAGAAGATGGGCAATCTCGCCATCCCGCGCGGTGTGGCCGCACTTGCCTGGGTGGTCGCGGCCATCATCCTGGTGCTCAATTTCAAGCTGCTCTACGACACAATGTTCGGGGTCGGCTGAGCCGGCGCGACAATACGGCAATCCGCGCTATCTTCTCCTCGTGATGAGCAAGGTCGAAGACGCCAGGAAGTTCTACGCGCGGCTGATGACCGCCGGCGCCGCCTCGCCGGACCCGCGTCTTGAAGCTGTCTTCGCCAGCGTGCCGCGAGAGGACTTTCTCGGCCCCGGGCCCTGGACGGTCGTTGCCGGTGACGGCAGGATCGAGACCCCGAGTGCTGATCCCAGCCACATCTACCAGAATGTGCTGGTAGCGCTCGATGCCGACAAGGGCATCAACAATGGCGAGCCGATGCTGCATGCCATGTGGCTCGGCAAGGTGGCACCCAAGCCGAGCGAGACCGTCACCCATATCGGCGCCGGCACCGGCTACTACACCGCGCTGCTGGCGAGGCTGGTCGAGCCGGGCGGCCGTGTCACCGCGTTGGAACTGGATGCCGATCTCGCCGCACGCGCCAGAATGAACCTTGCTGAATACGGCAATGTCGAGGTGATCCATGGCGATGCTGTCGTCGGCCCGCTGCAGCCATCCGACATCATCTATGTCAATGCCGGTGTCGTTGCGCCTCCGGCCCCGTGGCTGAAGGCGCTGAAGCCCGGCGGCCGCCTGATCTTCCCCTGGCGGCCGTCTGAAACCGTCGGCCTCGCGGTTCTCGTCACGCGCATGGACAGCGGCTTTGCCTGCCGGCCCTTCATGGGCTCCTGGTTCATCCCTTGCGTCGGCGCCTCTGTAGCCGGACCTGAAGCGAAGACGCCGACCCGGGAGCGGGCGGCACGCACACGCTCGATCTGGCTCAGTGCGAGCAAAGCGCCTGACCGCACGGCAACCGCCGTTTTCGGCGACGTCTGGTTCTCGTCACGCGGCATCAAAGGTGACGGCAAGCGCTGAAAATTTTCGGCCCGCTGTCGAAAGGCAGCGTGGTCGTTCGTCGTTACCCCGAAGTCCGGCCGCGACGGCGCGGATCAGCCAAGGAGAAAGCAATGCGAAAGATCATCGCCGCCACCTTCGTCAGCCTCGACGGCGTCATGCAGGCGCCCGGCGGTCCGGAAGAAGATCCGGTCGGCGGCTTCAAATTCGGCGGCTGGACCTTCCACTACTTCGACGAGGTCGCAGGCACTAGCATGGAGGAACTGTTCTCCAAACCCTTCGCGCTGCTGCTCGGCCGCAGGACCTACGACATCTTCGCCGCCTACTGGCCGTATCAGAAAGATCCGATCGCCGATGTCTTCAACCCTGCGACCAAATATGTGTTCGGCGATGGCGCGACACCGGCCGCCTTCAGGCTCACCAAGTCGCGGACGTCCACCACCGGCGTCATCATGGCGACTTACGAGCGCGCCGGCGAAATCCAGGTCGGCTCCTTTGCCACCCAGGAGCCATCTGAAGCCGAGCTCGAGCGGCGCAGGAATTGGAAATAGTCCGGAGGCGAGGAACCAAATCCCTCAAGCCGCTACCAACCGCCGCGTCAGGCCTTCGCGGATATGCGCCGCGAACGCCTGCGCGGCGGGTTCGACGGCATGTTTTGGCAGATGCAAATTGACCGAGAAATTCGGCAGCGCCGGAAGGTTCGCATCGGAGGACAGGATGTCGAGATCGGCCGGTACCGTCGACACCAGCCACGTCGTCACCGCAAGGTCGGAACGCACCGTCGCGGTCGTGGCGTCGATATTGCCGTTCTCGAACACGGTGCGCCAGTCGAGCCCATGTTCGCCAAGCGCGGCCAGCACCGCCGGGCGGAAGGCGCACGTGTCGGCGACGATCGACACCGGCAAGGGGCGTTTCAGGCGCGCCGAGCCGCCCCTGGCGCCGACCCACACCAGCCGGTCGACAAGCAGGCATTCGCCGGCGGTCGGGCCGACGCGCTCTTCAATGACGGCAAGGTCGATCGTGCCCGCCGCCAGGGCGGCGGCAAGCTCAGGCGAGGAGGCGCAGACCAGCGAAATTTCCACCTGCGGATAGGCCTCGGCATAGGCTTTCAGGACCGGCGCGAGCAGCGTGCCGACAAGATCGTAGGCCACCCCGATCCGTACCTGACCCGCGACCGTCCTGCCCTTGATCTCGGCCAGGATCTCGTCATTGAGCCGCAACAGACGCTTGCCCTTGTCGAGCAGCCGCTCGCCGGCAAGCGTCAGTTTCAAGCCGCGGCGGTCGCGCTCGAACAACACGTGCCCGAGCATGTCCTCAAGCCGCTTAATCTGCTGGCTGACGGCGCCCTGCGTCAAATGAAGCGCATTGGCGGCCGCCGTCATGCTGGCCTTGTCGGCCGTCGTGACAAAGGTGCGGATAAGCGTGGTGTCGAGATCGCGGATCATGGTTGGCATTATACTCTCTAATGCAAACCATATCAAACATTGCACTTACTGATGCAAGGCGGCGCCTATCATGGGCTTCGATGAGGAATCCCATGCTCCAGCCTATCCTGCCGCTTATCCTGTTTGCCTTCGTGGCGACGGCCACGCCCGGCATCGCCACAACTTTGTCCACCGCGTCAGGGGCGCAGTTCGGCTTTCGCCGGTCTGTTCCGCTGATGGCTGGAAGTGCTGCCGGCCTAGCCACGGTCACCGCTGCCGCGGCGGCGGGTTTGGCCGGCCTGCTGCTTGCCGTGCCGTCGCTTCAGCTTGCCATGAAGATCGCCGGCTCGCTCTATCTGCTCTGGCTGGCGCTGAAAATCGGGCGCGCCGGGCCGCCCGATCTCGACGTGGCGTTGGCCAAGCCGAGCAGCTTCTTCGGCGGCGCCGGCATCCAGTGGATGAATCCGAAAGGCTGGGCGATGGGCCTGGGCGCCGCGGCCTCGTTCGCCGCTCTTGCCAATGGGCCGGGTCAGCTTGCGCTGCTGCTCGGCTCGACCTTCGGCCTCGCCGCCGCCTTCTCGCTGTCGCTGTGGTGCATGGCCGGCATGGTGCTGGCGCGGTTGCTCAAGACTGAATGGCAGTGGCGCGCGCTCAACATCGTGCTGGCCCTGGTGCTTGCGGTCTCGATCATTCCGATGTGGCGATCGGTTTAGCGCTGATTCCTCGCCCCACGAAGGTGGGGAGAGGGTGGCTCGATGAAGCCGAGACCGAGAGGGGATTGGCGCGACGATGGCCAAGTATCCTGAAGGGGTTCGCCCTACCAAGGCCCCCTCTCCGTCCGCTTCGCGGCCACCTCTCCCCGCGTTGCGGGGGCAAGGAACATTGGCGCTAAGCCACGTAGCGCGCCGCCGGCTTGCCGCCGATCAGGCTGACATAAAAGCTGTCCCTGGCGCCGAGATAGGCGTCGAGCTTGGCCGGATCGGCAAGCCCAGGCGCGGTGATCGTCTCGCCCTGCGCAAGGCCGGCAAGCGAGGCATCGACGAGATCGTCCACGCTCATCACCCAATCCTGGTTGAGCGAGTCGATATCAGCGCCGGAAAGCTCCCAGAAATCGGTGCGGATCGGGCCGGGCAACACCACCTGCGCCCTCACCTTGGTGCCGGCGACTTCCTTCTGCACCGCTTCGGTGAAGTTGACGACATAGGCCTTGGTGCCGCTGTAGATGCCGCCAACGGCGATGCCATAGGCCGCGACCGAGGCGATGTTGACGATGGCACCGCGGTTACGCGCAAGCAGCCCCGGCAATACGGCGCGGGTGAGCCGGGTCAACGCTATGACATTGACCTTGATCATGCGCTCGGCGGCATCGGCATCGGCGTTGGCAATCACCATCTGACCGCCAAGGCCGGCATTGTTGACCAGCAGCGTCACGCTCTCGTCGGCGGCGATCGTCTGCTCGACACGACGCACATCGGCGTCGTCGGACAGATCGGCGGCGATCACTTTCACCTTGTGGCCATAGGCGTAGGTCAGCTTGTCGGCCAGTTCCTGCAGCCGGTCGGCGCGCCGCGCCACCAGCACCAGGTCGTAGCCCTGCCCGGCCAGCCGGTCGGCATAGACGGCGCCGATGCCTGACGACGCGCCGGTGATGACGGCCGTGCCCTTATTGTCCTTCGTGCTCATTGTCCTGTTCCTTGTCCTTTTGGCCCCTGCCGGCACAGTAGGGCCGACTGGATGTCCGTGCTTCGGTTCGAATTTCAATTGGTGGCATATGCCACTTTTTCCGAAATAGGTATATGCCACTATCTTGTCAACGACGACGGCGAAAACTATTTCTGCGTCAGGCCGGCACAGCTCGCGCCGGCAAGGAGTTCCTATGGACCAGGCCCAGTTTCCCGGATTTAGCCGCTGCAACAACGCCACGTTGCGCCGCGCCGCGCGCCGGCTTGGCCGCTTCTACGACGACGCGTTGGCGCCTACAGGCTTGAAGGGCACGCAATTCGGGCTGCTCTTCCAGATCCATGTCAGCGACGAGCCGACGATGGGAACCATCGCCGAGGCGATGATCATGGATCTGTCCGCGCTCGGCCATACGCTGAAGCCGCTGATCCGCGACGGCTATATCGAGACTTTCGCCGACAAGGACGACAGACGCATCAAGCGCGTGCGGCTGACTCCGCCGGGCCAGGTCAAGCTCGACGACGCGATCAAGTTGTGGAGCGTTGCCCAGCAGCGCTTCGAGGACATGATGGGCGAAGAACAGGCCGCTGCGCTGCGCGCAACGCTGGACCAGGTTGCTGCGCTTGATCTGGAAATGCCGACGGCCGCTCCTTCGATCTGAAGAAGCGGCCGCCCATCGGTTTCGTTGTCAAGGCGTGCCGAGATTCAGGTCGGGCCGCGCCGAACGTGGTGGATTCCGAGAACCGGAGCGGAGCGTACTTAAAGTACGTGAGCACCGAAAGCGCAGCAAACTACCATTTGCAGGCCGGCCTCACCTGAATATCGACACGCCTTATTCGGCTGGCATGGCGACCGGCCGCGCCAATACACGACCGGCAAGCACGACACCCAGGCCGATGATCGGGAACACCGCGGCGACGAGGCCGAGATCGGCCGGGACGCCGAAGCGCAGCACAGCCGCACCCACTACGGCGCCCAGCGCAACGCCGAGATAAAGCGCCGAGGCGTTGAGCGACAGCACGATCGGCGCTGCGTCAGGGGCAATCTTGATGATGCGGCTGGCCTGCGCCGGCGGGAAGGCCCAACCGACGATACCCCACGGCACCATCATGGCCATCAGCGCGGGTCCGGCGATCGAATGCGGCAGGAAGGTCGGGATCAGCGAGAAGGTGACCAGCATAGCGGCGGAGAGCCCGAGCGACCAACCGACGGTACGGGTCGCGCCAAAGCGATCCGCCGCCTGGCCGCCGGCGATGTTGCCGATGACGGCGCCGACGCCGAAGGCGAGCAGCATGCCGGGCAGCGCGATCGGGCTCAAGCCGCCGCCTTCGATGGCCAAAGGCGCGATGAAGCTGAAGACGGTGAATGCGCCGACCAGGGCGAGCGCGGTCGTCGCCAGGATCGGCATGACGCCCGGACGCACCGCCGCGGCGAGCCTGGCGCGCAACGCCAGCTTGGTGCCGATGATGCCGCGCGGCAGCCGCCACCACAGGATCGCTCCAGAGAGCGCGCCGAGACCGGCAATGGCGTAGAAAGTGCCGCGCCAGCCGGCAAACGCCGCGACCAGCGCGCCGAGCGGCGCGCCAATGGCAACCGCCACCGTTGTGCCGCCAACGACGACGGCAATGGCGCGCGCCCGGTGATGGTCGTCGACCAGCGCCACCGCCGTGCCTTGCGCGGTGGCGGCAAACAGGCCGGACGACAATGCCATGACGATGCGCGCGATCAACAGCAGCTCGAAGGAAGAGCTCAGCGCCGCCACGATGTTGCCGATGACGAAGAACACCAGCGTCCACAGGATGACGCGGCGCCGGTCCCAATCGCCCGTCAGCGTCGCCAGGATCGGCGTGCCGATGGCATAGGCCAGCGCGAAAGCGGTGATCAGCGAACCGGCAAGTGGCACGGAGATACCGGCATCATGCGAGATATCGGGAAGAAGGCTGGAAATGACGAAGCCTTCGGTCGAGATCGCGAACGATCCGAGCGCAAGCCAGAAGATCCGCTTGTCCATGGGTCATGTGTCCTTAGTTCAAAAGTTATTGAACAATTGGACATAACTGGGCATGATGTCAATTGAGCCAGGGCAAAATAGCTCAACCCTGCTGACAGCCCTGTGTCAGGACAGGCCCCGAAACCGCCATGCCATGTGCACCGGCTCAAGGAGGAGATGCGTTGAAGTTGGCTGCATTTGTGCTTAATTCTGGATCATGACCCTGCCCCATCCAGCCACTGACCAGATCAGCCTGCCGATCGTGCTTGCCGTGCTCGGCGACCCGACCAGGCTTGCCATCGTCCGCTATCTCGCCAGCAAGGAAGGCGTGCCGCTGAACTGCAGCAAGTTCCTCGACCTCGGCTCTAAGACCAATCTGAGCTACCACCTCGCCAAGCTTCGCGAGGCTGGGGTGACCCGGGCGGAAGTGGTCGGCACCAGCCGGCTGATCACGCTGCGCCGCAACGACCTCGACGGCCGTTTTCCAGGCCTGCTCGACAGCGTGATCGCCGCGGCCGATGGCGACCCCGCATTGCCCATGGTCGGCACCGCCGCTGAAATCGACGCTTGATGCGCATCGCCGTTATCGCCGACATCCACGGCAATGTGCTCGCCTTGGACGCCGTTCTCGACGATCTCGAGCGGCGTGGTGGCGCCGACATCACTATCGATCTCGGCGATTGCGTCTCCGGGCCGCTGTGGCCACGCGAGACGATGGAACGCTTGCAGGCGCTCAACCTGCCGACGGTGCGTGGCAACCACGACCGCCGCGTGGCGCAGGACCCGGCCGATGAAACCATGTGGCCGTCCGACCGCTACGCCCGGGATCAGCTGACGGTGGCGCAACGCGAGGCATTGTTGGCCTTGCCGCTCACGCTGGAGATCGTGCCCGGCGTCATCGCCTTCCACGCCCGGCCCGACCATGACGAAAAATATCTCGCCGACGCCATCGTCGACGGCCAGCTGGTGCGTGCGCCCTTAGCCGCGATCAGGCGGCGGCTGAAGCCGCTCGATCCGGCCTGCCAATTGGTTCTTTGCGGCCACAGCCATCGCAGCGAACTGATCGCTGTCCCCGGCGGGCCGATAATCTTCAACCCGGGCAGCGTCGGCTGCCCCGCCTATGATGACGACACACCGCCGGCGCATGTTTCCGAGCAGGGCTCACCGCACGCGCGTTACGGCATCGTCGAGCTCCGGGAGGACGGCCGTCCCAACCGCTTCGAGAGCATCGCCGTGACCTATGACCACGAAGCCGCGGCCAGACAGGCCGAAACGGTCGGCCGGCCGGAATGGGCGCACGCGCTGCGGACCGGGTTTATGAAGGATTGAGCGGAACTCATATCCAGGATTGAGTGGAACTCATATCCAGGTTTGAGCGCGGCCCGGGATGAAAATGGATGCACCGCCACATGGGAATTTTGCGGATGACATGGCGCCGTCTCGTCCCCTATAAAACCGCCTCGGCAGCCGATCGTCCATGGGACATGGCCTGCCGCAACGGAAATCTGTCGCCCACGGCCAGGTGATGAGGCGCAAACTGACTCTCCGCAAGATGCTGCTGACTGCCGCCCCGCTGCTTCTCGCGGCGCTGCCGGTTGTGGCCGAGGAAGCCCCCGGACCGATCATTTCGATCGTCAGCGGCTTGGCGCCCGACGATCTGCTCAACATCCGTGCGACCGCTTCTGCGCTCGGCAAGACCGAAGCGCGACTGCCGAGCGGCACGAGTGTGAAGAATTACGGCTGCAACACTTTCAACGGCTATCCTTGGTGCAAGGTCGAGGACCTGAAGAACCCGAACCTCGTCGGCTGGGCGCCGGCGCGCTACCTCACCCCCAACAATCCGGCCACGGTCCCGGAAGATCAGATTGCCGCCCCTACCCCGCAGCCGGGCACCACACAGACGCCCGCTGATCCGCCCGCTTCCAACAATCCTCCGGTTGAACAGGCGATGATCGCCAGCGTCGCGGCAACCGAACCAGGCACGACGTCGCGGGTCACCGCCCCGGCAAGCCCGGCGCCGCAGGCTTCGGTCTCGCCGCCGCCCGACCTTGCGGCCCGATTGGGCGGTGCGGATCATACCAAACCGGTTTCGGCCGCCGATATCGGCAAGACCGCCATGCAGGACGCCGTCGGCCTGGCCTACGCCGCCAGCGACAATCCCGCGACTAGTGAGATCGCCGCGACCGTCACGCCGCCGCAGGCGCCGGGTGAACAGGCCGCCGACCCCGAGCAACCGGCCGCGCCGGCGGCGGCGCCTAAGCCGCCGACTGAGCCGGCAACGGCCAAGGACGCGACCGATCAGGCTACCGCCTCGGAGCCTCCAGCCCCAGCCGCCAACGACGACGATCCGCCGACCATGGCCGCAACCGTTCCCGTGCCAACGCCGCGGCCCGACGCCAAGGCGCCGGCCGCGAAGGCCGAGACGGTGGCGCGGCTCGAGCCGGCGCCAGCACAAGCGGCCGCGGCCCTCCATCCCGGCGCCACCGGCGAGATCCCCTGCGCCCGCTATGTCGGCCAGCCGATGACGCGCTGCGCGGTGGCGATCGTGCGCGGCGACAGCGGCAAGGCCGATGTCACGGTAAGCTGGCCGGACGGCGGCACGCGCGTCATCTCCTTCCATGGCGGCCAACCCTTCGGCTCGGATTCGCGCGGCGAATTCCGTTTCACCCGCGAAGGCAACCTCAACATGATCCGCGTCGGGGTGGCGGAGCGATTTGAGATCACGGACCAGCTGGCGCTGGGAGACTGAACGAGGGGAACAAGGCAACAGGGCAGTAAGGCAATATGGAAGAGAGGCCCTACTGCCCTACTGCCCTACTGCCCTACTGCCCTACTGCCCTACTGCCCTACTGCCCTACTGCCCTACTGCCCTACTGCCCTACTGCCCTACTGCC
>Ga0209026_1000248_pt1 | contig 68614 bp, 50 predicted proteins | sample AraplaCL_Col_mCL_FD_184262 | JGI IMG/M metagenome (GOLD analysis project Ga0209026, IMG submission 184262) | Arabidopsis root microbial communities from the University of North Carolina, USA - plate scrape CL_Col_mCL (SPAdes) (version 2) | ecosystem: Host-associated > Plants > Roots >...
AGAACCCGGTCGACACCAACAGCACGGCCGAAGGTCGCGCTCGCAACCGTCGTACGGAACTGCAGGTTCAGCAGTAATCCAACCGCGTCATGCAGTGACAGAAAAGCCCGGCATCCGCCGGGCTTTTCTTTTATCTTCTGGCGCGATGATTCCATTGCACGAATAGCTGCCTTCTTCTGAGCATGCACCCATCCCGCCCCCGCTCATCCGCTTCCACACGTGCAGCGCCACGCCACGGCCTGGCACGCGTGCTCAGCAAGCTCGGCGTGTGCTCGCGCAGCCAGGCGGAAAAGGCCGTACGCAAGGGCAGGGTGAGCGTGGATGGCCGGCTTGTGCGTGATCCCGAACGTGCCACCGACCCCGAGCGCGAGCAGATCCAAATGGACGGCCAAACGGTCGCCGCCGCCAAGCGGGTCTATATCGCGCTCAACAAGCCCCGCGGCATCGTGGTGAGCGCGGCGGATGAGCGCGGCCGCGATACCGTGTACCGACTGTTGGCTGATTCGAACCTGCCATGGCTGGGACCGGTCGGCCGGCTGGACAAGGCGAGCGAAGGCTTGCTGCTGCTCAGCAACGACAGCGTGTGGGCGGCACGACTGACCGAGCCTCGCCATCATGTGGACAAGACCTACCGCGTGCAGATCGACGCCATTCCCGATCAAGCGGTGCTCGATCGCATGCTCCATGGCGTTGCAGACGAAGGCGAGCGCCTGGCCGCCAAGCGCGTGTCGCTGCTGCGCACGGGTGAGAAAAACGCGTGGCTGGAAATCGTGCTCGACGAAGGGCGCAATCGTCATATCAGGCGCTTGCTGCAAGCGCAGGGCATTGGCGTATTGCGCCTGATCCGTGTTGCGATCGGCGATCTCGCACTCGCCGAACTCGGTAAAGGGCAATGGCGTCATTTAAGTGCAGACGAGGTGATGCGTCTGGCCGGCGCCAACGCCGAGGCTGCCGCGGCTAAAAGCGTGCGTGCTGGCGAACTGTCTGCAACGTCCGTTCCACCGCGGGATGGGAACGTGCGGGGTCCAGCACGGCGTAGATAGTATTGCGGCATGGTGCGTCCGGCTTGCGCAATACCATCACGCTGCCTTGGGCTTCGTGATCCATCACGCATCCCGCCGGTACGATCGATACGCCGCGGCCCGCAGCGACCCAATCGAGCACTTCTTCCAGTTCCTCGAAATGCGCGACCGTGGAAAGTCGCGCCAGGGGCGCGCCCAGCACTTGCGTGAACCAGGTGGCGAACACGTAGTCGCTTTCGTCATAGGTGATGAAATGCGCCTGCTGCAGCGAAGCGGCATCGCATGAAAGCGTCGCTGGCCAGTCCGCCGCGGCAATCAGCACGATCTCTTCCGCACCCACCGGCGTATGAGGCAGTCGATCGTGCGCGTTCATGCGATGCACGAAGCCGATATCGGCGGCGCCCGACTCCACATGGCGAACGACGTCTTCCGCAGTGGGATAACGCATGCGGATCGGGATGTCGGCCAGCGGTCCGTCACGAAACAGTGGCAGCAATTGATAACGCCCGAACCCGCTTACTGCGGAAATGCGCAACGGCGACTCGTCGGCGCCTGCATCACGCAACTGCTCATGCAATGTTTCCCAGTCACGATCCATCTCGCGGCAGAACGCGAGCAGGCGTTCGCCCGCGGCGTTCGGTGTCAGGCGTCCGCCGCCGCGATGGAACACCGGCATGCCTAGCGCTTCCTCCAGCTTGCGCAACTGATAACTGACCGCCTGCTCGGTGCGGTGCAGGACGCCCGCCGCAGCGCGCAGGCTGCCTGCTTCGCAGACCGCCCGGAAGGTATGGAGGTAACGCATTTCCACGTTCATGGTTGCGCTCGCACAGGCGTGGGCCAAAAATTTTTTGCGGGCAGGCCAAAAAGATTCGCATGGTCCTGCGCGCGAGGGCAAGCCTAGTATGGATGGGCTTTTATTACCGCCCCACGAGGACGTCATGACGTATCGCTTCTTCACCGCCGCGTTCGCCCTGCTGTTGATCTCCCCGGTGAAAGCCCAACCATGCACGGCCGCGCATTTTTTCGTCTATCAGGTCAACACCGGCGCCCAGGCCAAGTTCGAGGATGGTTATCGCCGGCACCTTGACTGGCATCGCCGCCATCACGATCTGCTGGTCTGGTATGGCTGGACCGTGTCCGACGGCAAGCGCGCCGGCTATTTCATCGATGCCAGCGTGGGCGAGCCTTTTGCCGCGTTCGATCATCGGGTCGACGTGGAACAGGACGGCGCGGACTTCAAAATCAACGTCGCGCCCTATGTCACGCCGCAGGCGCAGCTCGCGTATGAGCTATTGCCTGGCCTCAGCGAGGGCACGCCACTGGAAAGCCGCAGGCCCAGCGGCAGCGTGCAAGTGACGCATTTCGATGTGCGCCCCGGCATGACAGCGCGTTTCGAGCACGCCTTGCAGGCGGCGCATCGCGTACTTGCCTCGACGCCTGGCGCGCCGCCGCACACCTGGTATCGCCTGGTGACCGGTGGCGACACACCGCAATACATGTTGATGGTGGCGCGCGCGGATTGGGCCAGCTACGACGGGTTTCGCAAGGATATCGGCCAGCTGCTGGCGGACGATCCGAATGCGTTGCGCGACTTCACCGACGCGGTGCGTTCGAGCAGCACGGAAAGCTGGCAGTATCACGCCGACCTGAGCAATCTGCCGTAATGCATGCTGATGAGGGTTCGCCTCCCGTGGCGAACCCTCTTGATCATCAGCCAATGACGCCGAGCGAACGCCCCACCTTGGTAAACGCCGCAATCGCCCGATCCAGGTGTTCACGCGTATGCGCCGCACTCATCTGCGTGCGGATGCGCGCCTGGCCTTGCGGTACTACTGGGTAGAAGAAACCGGTCACGTAGATGCCTTCCTCCAGCAGCGCCGTCGCCATTGCCTGCGCCTTCTTGGCGTCGTAAACCATCACCGGCACGATCGGATGCACGCCGGGCTTGATGTCGAAGCCGGCCTTGGTCATCTGTTCGCGGAAGTAGCGCGTGTTCGCTTGCACGCGTTCGCGCAATTCACCAGCGGAGCCGAGCATGTCGAACACCTTGATCGCCGCCGCGACCACGTGCGGCGGCAATGAGTTGGAGAACAGATACGGGCGCGAACGCTGGCGCAGCATTTCGATGATTTCGCCATGGCCGGTGGTGAAACCGCCCAGCGCGCCACCGAGCGCCTTGCCCAGCGTGCCGGTGAAGATGTCGATCTTGTCCATCACGCCGTGCACTTCCGCCGAACCGCGGCCGTGTGCGCCCAGGAAACCGGTGCAATGGCATTCATCGATATGCACCAGCGCGTTGTACTTGGCGGCCAGCGCGGTGATCTGGTCCAGCGGCGCGATAAAGCCGTCCATCGAGAACGCGCCGTCGCTGGTGATCAGCTTGGTGCGCGCGCCGGCGGCATCGGCGGCCTGCAGTTGCTTTTCCAGGTCGGCCATGTCGCAGTTGGCGTAGCGGAAGCGCTTGGCCTTGCACAGGCGAATGCCATCGATGATGGACGCATGGTTCAGCGCGTCGGAAATGACGGCGTCTTCTTCACCCAGCAGCGGTTCGTACAGGCCGCCGTTCGCGTCGAAGCAGGCGGCATAGAGAATCGTGTCCTCGGCACCGAAGAAATCGGCGATCTTCCTTTCCAACTGCTTGTGCAGATCCTGCGTACCGCAGATGAAGCGTACCGACGCCATGCCGAAGCCGTGCGTATCCAGCGCTTCCTTGGCGGCCTTGATCACCTCCGGGTGGTCTGCCAATCCAAGGTAATTGTTGGCGCAGAAGTTCAGCACCCTGCGGCCGCCTTCCAGCTCGATTTCGGCCGATTGCGGCGAGGTGATGATGCGCTCGGCCTTGAACAGGCCCTGGTCACGGATGGATGAGAGTTCTTGGGCGTAACGTGCTTGGCCGGAGTAGCTCATGGGACCGATGCCGAAGTGGGGGAAGCCGCCATTTTCGGCCTTTCGGGCGTTTAGCGAAACCCTGGTGCTCGGGAGGGGGCGCCAGCGAGAAGCCCTAGCTCATGGCTTCCACGTCCTCGGCGTCCAGGCCTTTGGCCTGATAGTCATGCCCTGTATGGGCGATAACGCAATTGCGCCCGATGTGCTTGGCCCGGTACAGCGCGGTGTCGGCGTCCCTGCATAGCCGCTGCAGGTCGTACCCGCAGGTGACGGTGGAGGCCAGGCCGATGCTGGCGGAGTAGGTTATCGCGCGCCCTCCCGCATCGATCGGCGTGGTTTCGATCGCGGTGCGGATGCGATCGGCGATGGCCGCTCCCTGCCCGGGCGTGCAATCGAGCAAGAGAATGCCGAACTCCTCGCCGCCGAGCCGTCCAAACAAGTCGCTTGCGCGCAACGGCTGCCTGCAGAGCGCCACCGTGTGTTTCAAAACCGTGTCGCCGATGGCGTGGCCATGCGTGTCGTTGATCTGCTTGAAGTAGTCCAGGTCGATGAAGATCAGGCAGGCAGAGCCCAGCTTGCGTTCCATCAGGCGTATGTGGCGCTGTGCTTCGCTGATGAAGTGTTGATGGTTGAGAATGCCGGTGAGGCCGTCGAGGCGGGCTTGTCGTTTGAAGTGAAGCTGTGAGCGCTTGAGGCGGAACAGCCAGTAAATGACGGAGGCCAGCACCACAAGCAGCAGCATGATGGAAAGTCGTCCGGTTTCTATCGTCTTGTCCGCCAGCGCCTGCTGCAGTCGAAGCGTGTTGTTCTGCCGGCTGAGCCTTTCTGTTTCAAGCTTCTGGGCAAGCATCCGCTGTTGGGCGACGTCGTAGGCTAACGCCCTGGCACTGACATCGTTGAGGTAACCGATATCCTGGGCGGCATAGTGCTCGTAGTAGTTCAGCGCCGCAGTCGGATGACCATGCTTTTTTGCGATGCGATAAAGCAGATCATAGGCGTTTCTAAGCTTGTCGTTGACTTCGCCAGGACTGCTGGTGGAAAGCGCGGCGAGCGCGGCGAGGCGAGCCTGCTCATCCTCGCCCAGTTTCCAGTACGCATACGCAAGCGCGACTTGCGCGCTTTGGGTGTGGTAGTGATTCTGGTTGGCGCGAATGCCGGGAATGACTCGGTTGAGCAGCGTCATGGCCTGGGCCGGTTGATCTTCGTCCAGGTACAGGCCTACTTTTACTAACCAGATGGTTTCGGCAAATACCGATTGGTGGGCAGCCAGGCAAGCGTCGATCCCTTGTTGCAGTTCGGTGTTGGAAGATGACAGCTTGTGGCTGTCGTACAGCACGCTGATGAGCATGGCCTGTGGCTGGCATGCCGTTTCCCCAGGAGGAAGGTTCTGCATCATCTGGCGCGCGTAGTCGGCAGCCAGATCGTACTGTCCCGCCATGCGAAATAACTGCGAGAGATACGACAAAACCATGAAGCGCGCCAGCTTGTCCTGGGTCATCGGGAGATTGGCCACCAGCCGATTGGCCAGGTCAAAGGCGTGTTCGTAGTTTTTTTTGCTGCTCATGTCGTTCATGAGCACGGCTGAGGCTTTGGTTGCGAGGATGGGGTCGCCGGAGTGATCGATGATGTCGCGCAAGATGACGTCCGCGTTGGCGTAGTCACCTCCAAAGGCGGCTTGCCATCCATCAAGGTAGCGCAACTGCCAACGTTCATGCGCGGACATGCTGAAAGCTTGCTGGTGAAGCATTTCAAGCAGTTGTAGAAAGCGCGGATGATCGGAAGTGCGTAGACTTTCAGCTTGGTCAAGCACTGCGATAGAAGACGCGGGTGTTGCAGCGCACGCAGGTTGGGCAAGAGCGCAAAGAGCCATGGCCGCGAAAACGGGCCATGGCAAAAAGCGGATCGGCCACCGCGTCATGCGGGCATTGTCTAGCGATTGTGCGAGAGATGCTCTTGATCGCGCTTGGGCGGAGTTGCTGGATGAGGTTGGTCTTGGGGAACCGGTTCGTCTTCGTACGGAATGGTGTTGGAGCTCTCATCAGACTGCATGAGCTTGTCACCAAGTTCGACAGACAACCGTGTTCGATCTTCGAACAAGACTGCGGCTTTCAGTGCATCAGAAGCGTCGGTTTGCGTTAATGCGAGCGCTAGCTCTTCCGTTGATGCGTGACGCAGCTTCGCGCTTTTGCCGATGGTTTCCAGCCATTCAATCGTGTCTGCCATGTGTTTCCCCTTTCCCTTGTGAAGTAAGTGGATGCCTAAACCATAAAGCCGACGGCCTTGTCCAATTCCGCCAACCGTTCTTGCATAGCGATGTCCGGCCTCAATGTCATCGCGGGTGGCAGGACAACGGTTTCTTGTGAGGCCAAGGTGGTGTCGGGTAAATCGCGCAACTTCACGCGTCTGATCCGTGGCTGTTCGATCGGCAGCGTCGCGCCGTGATAGATGATGATTTCATGGTCGAGCGGGTAGTCCCGGCTGAGTTTGTCTACCAAGACCTGCCGATAGGCCGGTCCGGTGTGGAAACGTGTGAGCGATGCATCACCCACCAGCGCGACTTGCCATAACACCACATAGCCGGCAGGGTTGATGCGATGCTCATAGAAAAGCAACTGGGTAGCCTCGAAGTGCTGGCACCCGTAGCGTCCGGGATCGATCCCCACATCGGCGTACAGGCAATCCTCGGCGGAAATGCCCGGTTCCATATGGGCCTGGAAACCTTCCGCGCGAGCCTTGTCGATAGCCTTGTGCGGCGACCAAGCAAAAATACCGGGATGGCCATAAAACACCGCGCACACGCGCTTGCCTGCGCGCACTTCGGCCATGATCAGGTCCACCCATTCCTTATAGGTTTTCAGCCTTGATTTGCCTTCGGCGTAATAAGGCTGAAGGCTGCGCACATCCGGGTTCATGCGCTGCAGCCACAATTCCACTACATGATCGGAGAGCGCCGCGAAGACCACGTCGGCCTGCTCGATATGGTCGCGCGCCAGCGGTGTGAGATGGGAGCCCAGGGTCATGCCCATGCCGACGCAGGCCAGGCTGCCGCGGACGGTGTCATTCGATGACGGTGGTGCAGCTGCATTCATTGCGGGACCTTCCTTAGTGACGTGAAGAGCGGGCCTTCAGATGCGCCCGGAAACGGGCCAACAGCAACACCGATGCAAGGGGCGTGCCTTCCTTCAGGCAAACGTTTACCACGGGCGGATACGGCAAATCTCCAATAAGACCGAGGGCAGAGGCGGACTCCGATACGCCAATGGAGTGACAAGCAAGGTCCACTTCTGACCATACGCCGGGCAGCCGCGATCGGTCGTTCGCAGCTACATGTGCAAGCCAAAATCGTCGCGCGTCGTCTTGCCCTTGTCGTCGATCCCCTTGGCGTCCAGCTTCGGCGCCAGCACGAACACGCGGTTGTCGTCGATCTTGCCGCGCAAATACTGGCGCACTGAGCCGGCGCGGCGCTCTGCCAGATGGCGTAGCGCATCCTGATCGACTGTTACATGGGCTTCCAGCATCTTGATCATTTGTTCGGGCGGCTGCGACTTGGTCAGGCCGATCAGGTCGCGCGGCTTGTCGAACTGGGCGTGCTTGTATGCCTTGGTCAGGTACTTGTTGTAGTCATCGGTGCCGGGTTTGACAGGCGCGGCCTTGGCGGCGGCAGTGCCGATGTCGTCGGCTTCTTCTTTTTGCACCATGTCGTCGACGGTGACATGGCGCAGGCCGTCTTGGTCCACGGAAGGGTCGACGCGTCCGGTGATGTCGAGCTTCAGCTCCGGCTTTTTGTTGAGCACTTCCACCACATGTGCGAGCTTGTCCTGCGCTTGCGCATCAAGGGCCGATGATCCCGCGGCGAATTCCACGTAGCCCAGGTCTTCCTTGCCGCCGCCGCCAAGGGAGCCGAGCAATCGGAACGGCGAGGTGACGGCACGTTTCAGCAGGTTGACGAACGCCTGCCAGATCACGCCGCCCAGGCTGAACTCCGGATCGTCGAGCGAACCAGAAACGGGTACATGGATGTCGATATTGCCGTTGGAATCCTTCAGCAACGCCACTGCCAGTTTCACCGGCAGGTGACTGATGCCCGGGCCTTCCATGCGATCACCGAAGGTAAGCTGGTTGAGCACGATATGGTTGTCGGCGTTCAACTTGTTGTGGTCGAGCTTGTAATGCACGTCCATGGTGAGCCGGCCCTTGGTGATCGGGTAGCCCGCGTATTTGCCCGAATACGGCGTCAGATGGGTGAGTTCCACATCCTGCGCCGTGGCCTTGATATCCAGGAACGCCACCGGGGTGAGCGGATTCATCGCGCCTTCGATATCCACCGGCGAATCGTTGTCCAGCTCGCCCTTGAGGCTTACGTCCGCCGGTGCGTTGTCGGTATCGGTACCGAACGCGCCGATCTTGCCCGCGAGCTGAGTGATGTTGGCCGTGTAGTTGGGCTTGATGAAGTTGTCGGTGTAGTTGAGGTTGCCGTTGGCAAGCGTGATCTGCCCGATATGGATACTCGGCGGTGGCGTGGTGGAGGGCGGATTGTTCGGCGCGACCGTCGCCGTCGTCGTGGTGCCACCGCCTGGAACGTGCGAGGTTTCCTTTACCGGTGGCGGCGGGACGTGCAAGGGTTGCGCCGGGCCGATCTGTTCGCGCGTGACCGATACCGGCGCCTGCTCGGGATGGGCCACCACGTCCTGCAGGTTGATGCGGCCGTTGGTGTTGATGATCACGCGCGCATAGAAGTCATCCAGTGCCAATCCACCGATATCGACCTTCGGCGCAGCGCCGCCCATCTCCAGCTTCATGTTGCTGGCGGCGAGTGAATTGAGGCGCAGGAAATCGTCGTTGGTGACCTTGTCCAGCACGCGCAAGCGTCCCAGCACCATGCTGCCTTGATAACTCATCAGCGGTTGCGGCTTGTGGTCGCGATAACGGATGCGGCCATTGGCGCTCAACAATGCGCTGTCGATGTTGACGTTCAGCGGCACCTGCACCAGCGATGCGAAAGGCGCCACCCACAGTTTGGTGGCCACGATGCGCAGATCCGCATCCATCGGTTCGGGCTTGACGGTGCCGTCGACGGTGAACTTGCCGCGGCCGATACCGCCGCTCAGGTTGAGCTTGACCGGCTTGCGCATGTCATCGGAAAGATTGTCCAGCGCGAACTTGTCGGCCTTGATTTCGATGTGGCCGTTCTTGCTCGGCAGGCTGGGATCGGTCAACGCAAAGCTGCTGCCATCGATAAGCAGATGCGCCATGCTCCAATGCCAGTTCGGCGAGGCCGGCTGCCTGGTTTTCGCCGGTGGCGAGGGTTTGCTCAGGTTCGCAAGGTCGATCGTGCCGTTTTGCAATCTGCGCGCGTCGATCTTCAAGCCGTGCAAGGTGACATCGTCGAGCTGCGCCGTGCTGTTGCCCAGGTCCAGATGCTTGATGCTGGCGTTCAAGGAATGCCATGCCACCGGCTTGCGGTCGCGTTGCGCCAATACAAAATCGTTGATCGCCAGCGTGCTGTGCTCCATGGTCAGCGCCAGCGTCTTGCTCCAGTCGATGCGCTGCTGCGTGTCGCCATCCAGCGTGCCGCCGGCGATGTCCGCATTGAGGGAATCCGGGCCGAGCGCGGCGAGCGGCTGCAGTGCAACGTGGTTGGCGCTGACTTTGCCTTCGAAGAGGCTTGCATGCACGAACAGATTGCCGGCCGCATGCAATTGGCCGCCGGCGAGCGTGGAGCGCACATCCACCGCGCCCGGTTGTGCCGATACGGTGGAAAGCTTGCGGATCGCGCCATGCATGTTTTCCAGCAGCAGATGCACTGGCTTCGGGCCGGTGAGGTCGGCGTAGTCCAGTGCGCTGTTCTGCAGCACAAGCAGGCCGATCTGCGCATCGGTAGGCGGCGTGCCGGGCTTCGGCGGCGGTGCATTCTTGCCGAGCAGCTCATCGAAGTTGGTACGGTCGCCCGGTTGCTTGGTGTAATGCAGCGAGGCGTGATCGAGCAGGATGCTGATGAAGTCATAGCGCGACTCCAGCGGCTGCACATCCCTCAGCGCGGCCACGCCATGCTTGATCTCCAGCATGGGCGCGCGATCGTGCGTGGTCATGCTGAAATCATCCAGCTGCAGCGCGCCTTGCAGCACCAGTTGCGGTTTCAGCTGCGCCTGCACGAAACGCACGTCCAGCGTACCGGACAACAGGCCGCTGGGAATGGCGGCGGGTAGCTGGGTTGGCGCGTAGGCCAAGTACTTGGCCAGGTCCAGGTGATCCATGGTGAAGCTGATCACCGATTCGCGGCTGCTCGCGAACGGCTTGGTCTGGCCCTGGATACGCAACGGACTGCCGTCCACGCGCATGGCCAGCAACGGTTGCACGAAGATGTCCACGTCGTGCGGCAGGTTGGCGATGAACGGCACGCCGATGTCCAGCTGATCCACGTGGTGCGTGGCGTTCTGCACCCGGTCGTCGAACTGGATGTCGCCGTTGTGCACGCTGATGTTGGAGATGGCGAAGCGCGTCGGCGAGGCGTTCGGATCGGAAGGCTTGGCCGCAAAACGCTGGATGATGTCGCTGAAGTTGAAAGTCTGCGGACCGCTGCGCGCGATGTGGATCTGCGGATGCTGCAGTGTCAGCTGGTCCAGCACCGGCGCCAGGTGGAAGAGGGAACTCCACGAACCGTTCACGACCAGCTGATCCAGGTCAACGAAAGCCGCGCTGCCGCCGCGCTCGCCGATATGCAGCCGATCCACGGTCAGGCGCACGGTGTACGGATTCAGATGCACCGCGCCGATGGCGACCGGCCGGTCCAGTTGCGCGGCGAGCTGCTTTTCCAACTGGCTCCTGATCAGCCCGGGCGCAATGAAAAAGCCGAACAGGCCGAACAGCAGCAGGAGGGCGGCGAAGACCAGCGCGGTGATGCGCAGGCGGCGGGAACGATACAGGCGTGTCGCGCGTTCGCGGCCGGCCTGGATCAGCGCCTGCGGCGACCATGCGTGAGATGACCGGTTCCAGTTCGTCATGCCGTCGATGCTCCTCCCGTGACATCGCGGACCGACCGTGCCGGCAAGCCGGCCGTGCTCTTCGCCCTTCCCTTACTTCATGTCGGCGCGCCAATGGGGCGAGTGTAGCCCCGCTCCGTGAATTGCGTAACCGTCGGTTGGGGTGCAAACCCCAACATCGCGGTCCTTGTGCATCGGGATGTTGAGGTTTGCACCCCAACCTACGGGTTCAATGCCAGGAACAAACCACCTTGCCGCACGCGCCCGCATCCATCAGGTCGAAGCCCTTCTGGAAATCGTCGATGTGGATCTGGTGGGTGAGCACCTTCTGCAGCGGGAAGCCGGTGAGCACCATCTGGGTCATCTTGTACCAGGTCTCGTACATGCGCCGGCCGTAGATGCCCTGCAGGGTAAGGCCCTTGAAGATCACCTTGTCCCAGTCGATGCCGGCGCCCTTGGGCAGGATGCCGAGCAGGGCGACCTTGCCGCCGTGGTACATGCAATCGAGCATGTCGTTGAAGGCGCGCTGGTTGCCGCTCATTTCCAGGCCCACGTCGAAGCCTTCCATGTGCAGGTCCTTCATCACGTCTTTCAGCGACTGGTTGGCGACGTTCACCACGCGCGTGGCGCCCATGTCGGCGGCGAGCTTGAGGCGGTAATCGTTGACGTCGGTGACCACCACGTTGCGCGCGCCCACGTGCTTGGCGATGCCGGCGGCGATGATGCCGATCGGGCCGGCGCCGGTGATGAGCACGTCTTCACCCACCATGTCGAACTCCAGCGCGCAGTGCGCGGCGTTGCCGTAGGGGTCGAAGAAGGCGGCCAGCTCGGAGGGGATCTGGTCCGGAATCGGCCACAGGTTGGAGGCCGGCATGGTCATGTATTCGGCGAACGCGCCGTTGCGGTTCACGCCGATGCCGATGGTGTTCGGGCACAGGTGCTGGCGTCCGGCGCGGCAGTTGCGGCAATGGCCGCACACGATATGGCCTTCGGCGGAGACGCGGTCGCCAAGCTTGTAGCCGGTGACGCCCGGGCCGATCTCCACCACGCGGCCGACGAATTCATGGCCGATGGTGAGGCCCGGCTTGATGGTGCGCTGGGACCACTCGTCCCACTTATAAATGTGCAGGTCGGTGCCGCAGATCGCGGTTTTCTCCAGCTTGATCAGCACCTCGTTCGGGCCGACTTCCGGCACCGGCACTTCTTCCATCCAGATGCCCTTTTCGGGCAGGCGCTTGACCAGGGCTTTCATCGTTTGCGGCATGGGGACATCCACAGCAGGCGGGGAAGGGGCAGGCAAGCGGCAATTATATCGGCAGGTGTCATGCACGCCTTACTGCGCTGCGGCATGTCAGGAACGAAACGTTAGAATGATCGGATGCCTGTCGATCGTCGCCCGCTCGCCATATTCCTGATGGGCCCGACCGCGTCGGGCAAGACCGCGCTGGCGTGCGCCTTGAGCGAGCGCTTTGCGCTTGGATTGATCAGCGTGGATTCGGCGCTGGTCTATCGCGGGCTTGATATCGGCGCGGCGAAACCGGACGCCGCCACGCTCGCGCGCTATCCGCATGCGTTGATCGATATCCGCGATCCGGCCGAGCCGTATTCGGCCGCCGACTTCAGCGCCGACGCGCAACGCGCCATGCAGCAGATCGGCGAAGCCGGCCGCATACCGTTATTGGTGGGCGGCACCGGTTTGTACTTCCGCGCGCTGCAACGCGGCTTGTCCAGCCTGCCGGAAGCGGATGCGGCGCTGCGCGCGCAACTGGCGCAGGAAGCGGCGGCGATCGGCTGGGACGGCATGCATCGCCGGCTGGCCGAACTGGATCCGCCCGCCGCCGCGCGCATCAAGCCGGGCGACGCGCAACGCATCCAGCGCGCGCTGGAAGTGATCGCGCTGACCGGGCAGCCGCTCAGCGCCCAGCAGCAGGGCGGACGTGGGCAGCCGTTCCCGTGGCGGGTGCTGAAGCTGGCGCTGATTCCGGACGATCGCGCGCCCCTGCATGCGCGCATCGCGCAGCGCTTCGACGAGATGCTGCAGCACGGCCTGCTCGAGGAAGTGCGCGCGCTGCGCCGACGCGGCGATCTCAAGGCCGACCTGCCGGCGATCCGCGCGGTGGGTTATCGCCAGGCCTGGGAGCATCTGGATGGCTGCTACGACGCGGCAGAGCTGCGCAACCGCGGCATTTTCGCCACCCGCCAGCTCGCCAAGCGGCAGATCACCTGGCTGCGCAGCGAGCTTGACGCCCGCGTGCTCGATCCGGAGCGGGCGAGCCCAGTGGATCGGGCGGCCGGCGCCGTGCGCCTGTTCCTCGGCAAAAAGTGAGCGGGAGTCGTAAAAAAGATGACGTCTTTTCGTTATGTCTTTGTCACGACTTACAAAACTCTTTCATCCTTGATTTAAAAGCGGTTAACATTCGGGAAACTCGGACCGGGGCGCCATTTGGTGTCACCTTTTTCGGTCCATCCGTGGATGAGGGGGAGAACAAAAATGTCAAAAGGGCAATCCTTGCAAGATCCATTTCTCAATGCATTGCGCCGTGAGCGCGTACCGGTCGCCATCTATCTGGTCAACGGCATCAAGCTGCAGGGCACGATCGAATCGTTCGATCAGTTCGTGGTGCTGCTGCGCAACCAGGTCAGCCAGATGGTCTACAAACATGCCATCTCCACCGTGGTGCCCAGCCGTAACGTGCGCGTGGGCAATGGTCATGAGGGTCACGAAGGCCACGAAAGCCATCTCGAGCACGCCTCGGTCGAAAGCGAAGGTTGATTCACTCTGTTCGATAGACAAAAGAAAGGCGAACGGGCTGTAGTGGTCCTCCCGCACTCGCGGGGCGGAGACGATGCGGCCGAGCGTGCGCAGGAGTTCGTTGAACTGGTGAAGTCCGCCGGCGCCGAAGTGCTGGCGAGCATCCCCGCGCGTGTGGAAACCCCCAACCCGCGCTATTACATCGGCACCGGCAAGGCCGACGAAGTGGCCGAGGCCGTGCGTGTACTGGAAGCGGACCTGGTGCTGGTCGACCACCTGCTCACGCCCGTGCAGGAGCGCAATCTGGAAAAGCTGCTCAGCACCCGCGTCGTCGATCGCGCCGGCCTGATCCTGGACATCTTCGCCCAGCGCGCGCGTTCCAACGAAGGCAAGATGGAAGTGGAGCTGGCCCAGCTCAAGCATCTGGCTACCCGGCTGGTGCGCGGCTGGACCCACTTGGACGCCCAGCGCGGCGGCGCCATCGGCAACCGCGGCCCGGGTGAAACCCAGCTCGAAACCGACCGTCGCCTGCTCGCCGAGCGCGTAAAAATGCTCAGCAAACGGCTGGACAAGGTGCAGACCCAGCGCAGTCAGCAGCGGCGTGCGCGCCTGCGCAACACGGTGCCTCGTGCGGCGCTGGTCGGTTACACCAATGCCGGCAAATCCACGCTGTTCAATGTGCTCACCCAGGGCGAGGTGTACGCGGCCAATCAGCTGTTCGCCACGCTGGACCCCACCGTGCGCAAGCTCGACGACCTTAGCTGCGGCCCGGCCGTGCTGGCCGATACCGTGGGTTTCATCCGCGAATTGCCGCATGACCTGGTCGCCGCCTTCCGCGGCACCCTGGCCGAAGCACGCGATGCCGACTTGTTGCTGCACGTGAGCGACGCCGCCGACGAGGAGCGCGACCGACTGCATCAAGTGGTCGACCAAGTGCTGGAAGAAATCGGCGCCGGCGATGTGCCCCAGCTACATGTGATGAACAAGATCGACCTTGCCGGTAGCGAACCGCGCATCGTGCGCAACGCCGAAGGCGTACCGCAGCAGGTGTGGCTGTCCGCCGCAACGGGGCAAGGCGTGGATCTGCTGCGCCAGGCCCTTGGCGAATTGCTCGGTGGCGAACGCGTGCAATCCGAACTGCATTTGCCCTTGTCCGCTGGCCGCCTGCATGCCCGCTTGCGCGCGGCCGGCGCGATTGCCGAAGAAGCGGTGGATGAAGAAGGCTGGCGCTTGCGCATCGACGCGCCGCGCAGCGTGCTGGCGCCGTTGACCGGTGGGCAAGGCAAGGACGTGGAGCTGTTGCGCGGCTTGCTTGGCACGCCTGAGGCGATGTAATGCCGCCGTAGATACCGTTATCCGGACTTGATCCCCGCCTCTCGCCTTTTTGCTCGTCGTCCCGGCGAAAGCCGGGACCCAGTGACTTTGATCGTTGCCGAAAAACGGCATCGTGCGTGGAGTTGGCAAGCTAAAGACGCTGGGTCCCGGCTTTCGCCGGGACGACGAGCGGAGGTAAGACGCATCACGGTTCGACACCGCTTTTTTCTTAGAGCTAAAGCGGCGAACCCGTCTGGTAACCCAACGTTGCCATAGCTGATCTGCCGGACGCCTTGAAAATGGCGATGTTGGGGTTTGCACCCCAACCTACGGGGCCACCGCGGTTTTATCCACCTCAAGCAACCCCTGTGCGCGGAGCCAACTTTCGAGCAGGCTGGGCCATTGATCGAGCACGGCATCGCCCTTGCCCAGGCCGGTGCCATGGGGGCCCTGGGCGAAGACGTGCATCTCTGCGGGAACGCCGGCGTTGATCAGCGCCGCGTAAAACGCGAGGCTCTGTGTTACCGGAACCGTATCGTCGGTGGCGGTGTGGTAGATGAACGTGGGCGGTGTGTCCTTGCTGACAAACAGCGTCGGCGTGTAGCGGGTGCGCAGGGCCTCGCACTGATCCATGACGTTGAAGAGCTTGCAGTAGCTCAGGTGCGACGTATCGCTGGAAATGGCCCCGAGCCACGGATAGGCAAGCACCAGGAAATCGGGGCGGCTGGAGACGCGGTCGACGGCGTCCTTGGCCCCGGGGTTGCCGGGCACAGGCTGGGTTCCGGCGAGGGCGGCAAGGTGTCCGCCGGCAGAGAAACCGATGGCCACGATGCGATCGGGTGCAATGTGGTACTCGGTGGCGCGGGCGCGCACGGTTTGGATCGCGCGGCGCGCGTCGAGCAGCGGAACCGGCAACAAATAGCCGTGCGAGCTGAGGCGATAGCTCACGATGAACGCCGTAAACCCGCGCGCGGTGAACCAATCGGCGATCTCGCGGCCCTCCAGGTCGCTGGCAAGGCCGGCATAAGCGCCGCCTGGAAAGATGACGACAGCGGAGCCGTTCTGGCTCCCCTTGATAGGCGTAAAAATGGTCAGCGCCGGAATGTCTTCGCAGGCGTTGCCTTTGGCCTGGGGCGCGGCTTCGGGCCAGAGGCGGACGGTCTTGATGCCGAGAAAGGCGTTGTCGGTGCCGGATACGGCGCAAGTCGAGGCGTGTGCGCAGGTGACGGTAGCGGCCAGCATGGCCATGACCAGGAACACAAAGAGCTGCTTCATCGGGAGCCTCGGCAGAATTTGTAGGATTATATGGCGCAACCGCGCATTGCCCACATCCTCGTTCCTCACCCGGCAACACGCGCGGATCTAATTGGCTTGCGCATTGCGTTGCGCAGATACCTGTACCCAGGCCGGGAAAGGGGCTCCAACCGCTACGTCTCTGCTAGAATGCGACCGTTTGTGCGCCATCCTGACCGGGTGCTTGCACGCCCACTATCCCGTCCCTATGTCCCATTCCGACCTCAGCGTTTTCCGGCCGTTGTTGCCGGCCTCCCAGCGGCCCCAAGGAGACTGACCATGGCCTGGAACGAACCCGGCAACGGGCAACGTGATCCATGGAACAAGAACAAGCGCGGTTCCGGTGGCGGCAAGCCCGGGATCGAGGCCGCGCTCAAGCAGCTGTTTCACCGGCTCGGTCGGTTGGGCGGGCCGGGCGGCATCCTCACCATCGTGGTGGCCATGCTGCTGGCCTGGCTGCTGCTGACCAGCTACGCCGTGGTGGGCACCGGGCAGGTGGGCGTGGTGCAACGTTTCGGCGCCTATGTGCGCACGCTCGGCCCGGGCTTTCACCTCAAGCTCCCGGCGCCGATCGAGACCGTGCAGCCGGTGGCGACTTCGCGCGTACGCGCCATGTCCGACCAGATCCGTCTGCTCACCCGCGACCAGGACATCGTCTCGGTCGATTTCAATGTGCAGTACCAAGTGACGGACCCGAGGAAATACCTGTTCAGCACGCGCGACCCCGACGGCACGCTCAACGAAGCGGCGCAGGCCGCGGTGCGCGCGGTGGTGGGGGCGCAGTCGATGGACGACGTGCTTACCGGCCAGGGCGACAGCAACGCGCCGGCGCCGCATCTGAGCGCGCTGCAGCAACAGGTGCGCGATCAGCTGCAGCACACGCTGGAGGCCTACGATTGCGGCCTTGAGGTGACCGACGTGAGCTTCCAGGCCATCACGCCGCCGCAGGAAGTCAAGGATGCCTTCGACGATGTGATCGCGGCCCATCAGGATCACCAGGCCGTGATCGACCAGGCCAGGGCCGCCACCAGCCAGGACATTCCCAACGCCAAGGGCGAGGCCAAGCGCCTGACCGGCGCCGCGGACGCCTATAAGGCCGAACGCATCGCGCGCGCGCAGGGCGACACCGAGCGCTTCAACCTCATCCTGAAGGAATACCGCGCCGCGCCCGAGGTCACCCGCCGGCGCCTGTGGCTGGAAACGATGGAAGAGATCCTGCGCACCAACAACAAAGTGATCGACGGCTCCGACGGCCGCGCCGTGATCAACATCAACGACCACGGGGACGCGCTGCCGGCCACCAACCTGCCCGGCGTCGGCACCGTGGCGCAGCCATCCGGCGAAGATGCGGACAAGGGGAAGCAGCCATGAAGACCACTGCTGCGATCATCATCGTTCTGCTCATCCTGCTCGGTTTCAACAGTTTCTACACCGTGGGCGAAGGCCAGCACGTGCTGGTGCTGCAGTTGGGCAAGATCCTGCGCACCGATCGCCAGCCCGGCCTGCACGCCAAGGTGCCGCTGCTGCAGCAGGTGCTGACGCTGGACGAGCGCGTGCTCTCGTTCGACGGCGCGCCGCAGCGTTACGTCACCTCCGGCAAGCAGAGCGTCAACGTCAATTACTATGTGAAGTGGCGCATCGCCGACGCCGCCAACTATTACCGCGCCACCAGCGGCGATGAACTGCAGGCTGGCCAGCGCCTCAGCCCGATCGTCAGCAATGCGCTGCGCAGCGCGGTGAACGAGCACACGCTGGAGCAACTGATCGCCAGCGGCCAGGGCGACATCATTACCAGCGCCCTGCAGCAGGCCAACGCCGAAACGCAGAAGACGCTCGGCGTGACCGTGGTGGACGTGCGCATCACCGGTGTCGAATTCCCCGACGACATCAAGACCGCCGTCTACAAGCGCATGCAGACCGAACGCCAGCAGCAGGCCGCCGCCATTCGCGCGGACGGCAAGCAGCAGGCCGAGTCCATCAAGACGGACGCGCAGACGCAGGCGCAGATGATTCGCGCCACGGCCGAGAGCGATGCCGACAAGGTAAGAGGCGAGGGCGATGCGCAAGCCGCGCAGATCTACGCGCAGGCCTACGCGCAGGATGCGGATTTCTTCGCGTTCTATCGCAGCCTGCAGGCCTACAAGAAATCCTTCGGCGACGGTCGCGGCACCATCATCCTGAAGCCCGATTCCGAATTCCTGCGTTACTTCGGCAATCCGGCCGCCGCGCCGGCGCGGCGCTGAGCACGTCATGCCGCACGATTTCTACGCCGCGTTGTGCCTGGTACTGGTGATCGAAGGTCTGGTGCTGTTCGCCGCGCCGCACGGCTGGCAGTCGGTGATGCGCGAGGCATCGAAGATGGAGCCGCGCACCTTGCGCGTGTTCGGCGCCATTGCCATCGGCATCGGCCTGCTCACCCTGCGGCTGGTGCTGGTGCACTGAAACAGATTCACCACGCGGTCATCGCCGCGAGTTAAGTTTTTCAAGTTTCCCGTTCCGCCGATCGGAACGTCCTTTTAGAGCGAGACACATCATGGGCAAGTCAGTCGTAATTCTTGGCGCACAGTGGGGCGACGAAGGCAAAGGCAAGATCGTCGACCTGTTGACCGAGCGCGTCGGCGCGGTGGCGCGTTTCCAGGGCGGCCACAACGCCGGCCACACCCTGGTCATCAAGGGCAAGAAGACCGTGCTGCATCTGATTCCCTCGGGCATTCTGCGCGACGACGCGCTGTGCCTGATCGGCAATGGCGTGGTGCTGTCGCCAGCCGCGCTCAAGCAGGAAATCGAGGAGCTCGAAGCACAAGGCGTAAATGTACGCCCACGCCTGAAGATCAGCCCGGCCACGCCGCTGATCATGCCGTACCACATCGCCGTCGATAAGGCGCGCGAAGTCGCCGCCGGCGGCAAGGCCATCGGCACCACCGGCCGCGGCATCGGCCCGGCATACGAAGACAAGGTCGCCCGCCGCAGCGTGCGCGTGGCCGACCTGATGTATCCGCACGAACTGCCCGACCTCATCAAGGCCGCAGTGGAATATCACAACTTCATCCTCACCCAGTGGCTGAAGGCCGAGCCGGTCGATTACCAGAAGGTGCTCGACGACGCGATCGCCTATGGCGAATTCATCCGCCCGATGGTCGACGACGTCGCCACCATCCTGTACGACGTGCGCAAGGAAGGCGGCAACATCCTGTTCGAAGGCGCGCAGGGCGCGCTGCTCGATATCGATCACGGCACCTATCCGTACGTCACCAGCAGCAACACCACGGTAGGCGGCGCGCTGGCCGGCACCGGTGTGGGCGCAGGCGACATCGACTACGTGCTCGGCATCTGCAAGGCCTACGCCACGCGCGTCGGCGGCGGCCCGTTCCCCACCGAACTGCGTGACGAGATGGGCGAGCGCCTGCGCAAGGTCGGCAACGAATTCGGCGCCAGCACCGGCCGCCCGCGCCGCTGCGGCTGGATCGACCTGGTCGCGCTCAAGCGCGCCGTGCAGATCAACGGCATCAACGGCCTGGCCATCACCAAGCTGGACGTGCTCGACGGCCTGGAAACCATCAAGGTCTGCATCGCTTACGAATACCGCGGCAAGCGCCGCGAGCTGGCCCCGCTCGACGCCGACGGCTGGGCCGAGTGCAAACCGGTCTACCTGGAATTCCCCGGCTGGGAAGAATCCACCGCCGGCATCCGCGACTGGAACAAACTGCCGCCGGCGGCGCGCGCGTATCTGCGTGCGGTGGAAGAGCTGTCCGGTTGCCGCCTGGCGATCGTGGCGACCGGCGCGGATCGTGAGGATACGATTGTGTTGGATGATCCGTTTGCTTGATCTGGACGTTGAGCCGGCCTGAGAGGCCAATTCAACTCCTGGGTTGATTTTGCCTAATTAAACCTGTAGGTTGATAGTGCCGTTATCAGCCTACAGGTTGAATGCCATGGACGCGATCCGCGCCCCCGATCAACTCGGCACGCTGCTGCGTGCCGCACGAATCAGGCAGGGCCTGACCCAGGCTCAAGTCGCCAGCCAATTGGGTGTTTCCACCCAGGCCGTGTCGAAGCTCGAAAGCCATGCTGGTCGTGCATCGTTCGACCGCATTCATCGGCTGTGCCTGTTGCTGGGGCTGGAGATCATGTTGCAGCCCAAGGGCACTCGATCGACCAAAGAGTCCACGGCGCGATCAGAGACTGAGTGGTAACCATGCCCCCGCGTGTCCCTGCACTCGATCTCTGGATGAACGACCTATACGTCGGCCGATGGGAGCGTTCGCGTGCGGGCGTTAACCGCCTGATTTACGAACGAGCGTGGATGGAAGCGCCGGAAGGCCGGCCTTTGTCACTTTCGTTGCCGTGGACAGGTGTCGACGCCAAGGGACACGTCATTCCACTGGCCTCGCCAGCAGTCGGCGCCTATTTCGAAAACCTGCTGCCGGACAACGAGCGCATCCTTCGCCGCTTGCGCGAACGCTATGGCGCGGTATCGACCTCGGCGTTCGACATGTTGGCGACGATCGGCCGTGATTGCGCCGGCGCCGTACAGCTCGTGCCCGCAGGGCAATGGCCTGGCGATGTGCGCCGTATCGATGCCGAGCCAATCGATGATGCAGCTGTCGCGCAATTATTGCGCGACACCACGGTGAGCGGACCGCTCGGTCGTCGGGAAGATGACGCGTTTCGTTTGTCCATTGCCGGCGCGCAGGAAAAGACGGCGCTGCTCAAGCACGATGGACGCTGGTGCATTCCGCACAAGGCCACACCCAGTACGCACATCTTCAAATTGCCATTGGGCGTGGTCGGCAATATGCGCGCCGACATGCACGGCTCTGTGGAAAACGAATGGCTGTGCATGGAGATCGTGCGGGAATTCGGTCTATCCGTCGCCAAGGTCGAGATCGGCCGGTTCGAAGATCAGAAAACGCTGATCGTGGAGCGTTTCGACCGTACCTTGTCCAAAGATCGCCGCTGGTGGCTGCGCCACCCGCAAGAGGATTTTTGCCAGGCGTTGGGCGTGTCGCCCATAAGTAAATACGAAACCGATGGCGGTCCTGGCATTCGATCCATCATGGAACATCTCCGCGGTTCCGAAAATGCCACCGAGGACCGCATGGCGTTCTTCAAAAGCCAACTGCTTTTCTGGCTGATGGCCGCCACCGACGGCCATGCCAAGAATTTCAGCTTGCATTTGCTGCCTCGCGGTGCGTACCGGATGACCCCGCTCTACGACATCATCTCCGCCTATCCCATCATAGGTGCAAAAGCGAACCAGCTCGATCCACGCAAGACGAAGCTGGCCATGGCCGTGGTGGACCGCAATCGCCACTACGATCTCTATGGCATACATCGCTGGCATTGGGTGGCGATGGGCGAAAAACTCGGCTTGCCCGAAGTGCCTGTACTGATCGATGAAGTGGTTCAGCAGACACCCGTAGTCATCGAACGTATCGCCATGCGGCTGCCTGAAGGATTCCCTGCGCCGATGTTCAAAGCCATCCGTGACGGAATGGTTCGCGCTGCCAAGCGGCTGGGGGCAGAGCCGAATCGCCGGCCATGATTGCAGTCAGAGGGCTACGTGCGCAGCAACGCCGATGAGGGCTGGCGAAGCGGCGCAGGTCGGTCTCCTTTTCAACCTCAAGCAAATACGGGTTTCCCAAGTACTACATTTGCCTGCTTTGCGCTCTCGTTGCGCGCGCTGCTCTCCGCGACATGAATAGCTAACCCAGAGTGCCCCGCAGCCAGCTCCGGCCGCAGCGTCAGCGCCGGAATATCGTAATCCCCAGCATTCTGCTTCCGAAACGGAATCGGTGCGGTGTTCCATAGATTATCGAGCCGCTGCCCAAGCTCATCGCGGGCGTGCTCGAATCGTGCTTCATCCATCTTGCCCGTCCGATAGATCACATACGGCGGTAGCACGTCGAAACCTGGGTAATAAAGAATGCCGTGCTGGATGGGAAACAGGATGTCGTCGATCGGGCCGTTGATGCCGCGCGGGCTGTAATGCGATTCCCAGCCGCCGGCGGTGACGATCAGCATCGCGCGTTTGCCGGCCAGCGTGCCTTCTCCGTAGCGATCGCCCCAGTGCCGGTCGGAGTGCTCGCCGACGCCATACGCAAAGCCGTAGGCGTAGACGCGTTCCACCCAGCCTTTCAGGATCGCTGGCAGCGAGAACCACCACAGCGGGAATTGCAGGATCACGGCATCGGCCCAGCGCAGTTTGTCCTGTTCGCGCGCGATGTCTTCGCGCTGCCGGCCGAGTTCGAACGCGCGCCTGGAATCGCGCGACGGTTCGAAACGCTCGCCGGTCTTGCCGTCCAGGCTATCGTTTTCATCGAGTACCGCTTTCCACTGCATGGCGTAGAGATCGGATACCTGCACGGCGTGTCCGGCGGCCTGCAGGCGCTTCACGGCGAAGTCCTTGAGTGCGCCGTTCAAGGATTTGGGTTCCGGATGGGCATAGACGATCAGCACGTTCATGGCAGCACCTTCAATGGAGGGGATGGGCTGCAAGATAGGTGTCGGAGCGTTATATTGGAAATTAATTATTCAAATTTCTGGTATTGCCATGAGTAATTTGCGGCGCCTGGATCTCAATCTGCTGGTGACGCTCGATGCATTGCTGGCCGAGCGCAACGTGACCCGCGCGGCGCAACGCCTGAATTTCTCGCAGCCTGCGGTGAGCGTGCAGTTGGCCAAGCTGCGGGAATTCTTTGGCGATCCGCTGCTGCTGCCCGGGCCACGCGGCATGCAGCCCACGGCGCGAGCGGAAGCGTTGCGCGAACCTCTGCGGCTGGCGTTGGATGCCGTGCAGGGTGCGGTGTCGCCCGCCAGGCCGTTCAATCCGGCCGACGCCAGCCATACCTGGCGTATCGCCGCGACCGACTACGCCGAATCCACCATCGTGCTGCCCATCCTGAGCGGCCTGCGATCGCAGGCGCCCGGTACACGGCTGGCGGTGGTCGAAATGGTGCCGACGCGGATCGCGAAGCAGGCCGAGCAGGGAGAGGTCGATTTGGCGTTTCATACCACCGAAGGTTCACCGTCCGGCTTGCGCCGGCGCACGCTGTTCAAGGAACGCTATGTGCTGGCCGGCCGGGCGGATCATCCGCGATTGAAGCGGCGCCCGACCTTGGCGCAGTTTTGCCAGCTCGAGCATGTGATGGTTTCGCCCGATGGCGGCGGTTTTGTGGGTGTGACGGACGAAGTGCTGGCCGGGGTGGGGCGTACGCGCAACGTGGCGCTTTCCGTGCCGCATTTCCTGTTTGTAAGGTCCGTGTTGGCGAGCACTGACATGGTAGCGATGCTGCCTTCGCGATTGGTTCGCGATAGTCCTGAATTGAAGATCGTGGAGCCGCCTGTCGAAGTGCCCGGCTACGAGATGTCGATGCTATGGCACGAACGCGTGCATCGCGATCCGGCACATCGATGGCTGAGGGAGTTCATCGCGGCTGCAGTCTGATGTCATGGACTTGAAGCGCCTGCTTCGTGCATTGACTGGCCAGGCACGGCAGATGAGTATCCTTCTTCGCATCCAATGGAAGAGGTGACGCCTGATGGCTACGAAAAAACGAACCGCGCTGATCGTGGGCGCATCGCGGGGACTCGGCCTGGCGCTGGCGAAGGAGTATCTGGCGCGCGGCTGGCAGGTGATTGCGACGATCCGAAGCCATCCATCGCGTGCGCTGGAACAAGCGCAAGCGAGCGCGCAGGGACGGCTGGCGATTGAACACGTCGATATCAATGAGGCGGCGCAGGTAGCGTCATTGCATCAGCGGCTGCATGCACGATTGCTGGACGTGCTGTTCGTCAGCGCCGGCATCGCCTCCGACCCCGATATGCCGATCGGCAAGGTCAGTGCGGAAGCGTTTGCGCGCGTGATGATCAACAACGCCTTGAGCCCGATGCGCTTCATCGATGCGTTTCACGACCTGGTGCAGCCTAAAGGCACGATCGTGGCGATGTCGTCCGGTTTGGGCAGCGTTGCCAACAATACCGAAGGTGGCTGGGAAGTTTATCGGGCGAGCAAGGCGTCGTTGAACACCTTGATGCGCAGTTACGCCGCGCGCCAGTTCGATGATCCGCGTACGTACCTGTTGATGGACCCGGGCTGGGTGCGCACGGATATGGGTGGTGCTGAAGCGCCACTGGGTGTGGAGGACAGCATTCCGCGCGTGGTGGACGTGCTGGAAGCGAATGCCGGCAAAGGTGGTTTGCGCTTTCTCAACTATCGCGGGCAGGTGGTGGCCTGGTAGGTCACCGCAGCATCTCGAACCCCAGCAAGGGGCACACGGCGACGTCGGGTTTCGGCTGCGCCTCTACCCAACCTGCGGTAGTGCTGACGGGCGATATGCCTTTATGGACTTAAGGCAACACGGATCAGTGTTGCCTTAATTGGCCAACAGCGCGGCCTGTAAATTGCTTGCCAGCTGCACAGCGCTTGCTTGCGCGGCGTGGCCAGGGGATAGGGCCGACGTGGCGGCGGTTCCCGGCGCGGGAACCGCCCCTTCGACGTGACGCATTTTGTCGATAGCCGCCGCGCTGTTGCTTTGTCCCGATCAAGAGGAACGTTCGTTGCGTGTCGCCTGGTTATTCGTTTCGCTGTTGACCGCCCACCTGCTTGTGGCGAGGTGGAACGGCCACGCCGATGCCGTGTGGCCGCAGCTGGCGATGATCGCGGTGCAGTGCTCGGCCGTATGGGCGCTGTTGAGGCGTTATCGGCGCAGCCCGGCACTGATCCGGCTGCCGTGGCTGCTGCTGGCGGTGGCCGTCTCGATGCAGGTGCTATGGGCGAGCACCAATACGCTGGCGACGTTGCTGGGCGACAAGGGCGGCTACCTTGCCGCGTTGGCCACGGTGCTCTCGGCGCTGTACATGATCCCGTGCATGTTCATGGTGACGCGCTCTTTCGCGTTGAACGAGCCGCGCACTGTGGCGGTGCTGGACCTGGTGCTGTCGTGCATGGTCGCGGTACTGGTGTATGAGTTCTTCACCAGTCTTTTGAGCGGACCGTTGGCATCGGATCCATCGAGCATCTACGTGGTGCTGTATCAGGCCGATGCGATCGATTTTTCGCTGGCGGCCATGGCCATGTTGCGACTGTTCGGCGCGCGCAGCTTTCGCTGGCGCTATTTCTACCACGCCGCCAGCGCCTACCTGCTGGTCAACGCCATCGTGGCCGCGATCTACAACCGCCTGGAACTGCATGGCCTGCCATGGTGGGCCGGCTCGCTGATCGATCTGCCGCACGCGCTGCTGGCATGGGTCGCCACCCGCCAGCCGCCGCGCTGGTTGCGTGCGCATCATCCCTCGCTGCCGGTGTCGCAAACCATCGCCTCGTTCGCGCCGATCGTGCTGTCGATGATGGTGGTGATGCTGGCCATCAGCACGTCACGCATCAATTTCATTCCAAGCCTTCTGGTGGGGGCGTCGGCGGTGCTGTTCTACGGCTTGCGCGTGGCGTTCATCCAAAGCCGTAGCATGGACAGCCAACGCGCCGTCAACCTGAGCGCCTGGCGCCTCGAGCAGCAAGTCGGCCGCGACCCGCTTACCGGCATCGCCAATCGCACCACGCTCGATACGCGTTTGCGGGAGGCGCTGGAAGAAGGGCGGGCAACGGGAAGCTATTGCTCGCTGCTGATGGTCGACATCGACTACTTCAAGCAATTCAACGACAGCCTTGGCCACGTCGCCGGCGATGGCTGCCTGGTGCAGGTGGCCGAGGCGTTGAGCCGCAGCCGCGTGCGCGCCCATGATCTGGTCGCGCGCTATGGCGGCGAGGAATTCGCCATCGTGCTGTTCGATGCCGGCAGCGAGACGGCGCAGGATGTCGCACGCCGCTTGATCGATGCCATCGAGCGATTGCAGATTGCTCATCCCGGCTGTCCACTGGGGCGTGTTTCGGTAAGCGTCGGTCTCGCCAGCCAGACCGCGCAGACGCCGCTGGATCCGCTGGCCTTGCTGGATGAGGCCGATCGGGCGCTTTATCGTGCCAAGAGCAATGGCCGGAATCGCTATGAGCTGGCGATCGCCAATGGCACTACCTGGAGTGGCTAGCGCGTAGTAGCGTGTGGCAGGCTGATGAGCGCTTGCAGGGAGATGGACATGCGTCCGAGCACGTGGTTGGCCATGCTGGGCTTGTTCCTTTGTCATGAGGCGGGTGCGGCCGAACATCCATTGCACGGTCAGGCATTGGACCGCCGAGTCCAGGCTTTGATGGTGGCGGCGCATGTTCCGGGCCTTGCGCTGGCCCTGATCGAGAACGGTCGCATCACCTACCTCAAGGCCTACGGTGAGCGTGATGTGGAGCAACACCTGCCCTTGCAAACCGATACGGTGATGTATGCCGCGTCGCTCACCAAGGCTGCGTTTGCCTACAGCGTGATGATGCTGGTGGACCAGGGCAAGATCGATCTGGATCGCCCCATCGGCAAATACCTGCCCAAGCCGCTGCCGGATTACCCCAAATACGCCGATCTGGCAGGCGATCCGCGCTGGCGCCTGCTTACGCCGCGCATCCTGCTCAATCATCGCTCCGGCTTCGCCAATTTCCGATATCTGCCGCCCGGCAAGGACTACGACCCCAACGGCAAGCTGCGCTTCTATTTCGATCCTGGCACGCGCTACAGCTATTCCGGCGAGGGCATCAATCTGCTGCAGTTCGTGATCGAGCACGGCCTCCATATCGATGTCGACGATGCGATGCGCATACATCTTTTCCAGGGCTTCGACATGCCGCGCACGTCCATGACCTGGCGCGACGATTTCGCATCAAACGTTGCGCAGGGCTACGACGAAAACGGCAAGCGCATCGGGCACAAGCAGCGCAGCGAAACCAGGGCGGCAGGTTCCATGGACACCACGCTGCACGACTACGCGCAACTGGCAGCGGCCATGGTGCGCGGCGACGGCCTGAAGCCCGCTACGCACGCCGCGTGGCTGAAACCGCAGATACGCATTCGTTCCGTGCAGCAATTTCCCACGGTGATCCTGCCGGATACCGCGGACAACGATGGCATTGCGCTGAGCTACGCATTGGGCGTCGGCACCTATACGTCGCCGCAGGGCCAGGTGTGGTTCAAGGAAGGGCATGACGACGGCACCAACAATCTTCTGGTCTGTGTGCAACGTAGGCGCGCCTGCCTGCTGATGCTGAGCAACAGCTCGAATGCGGAATCCACCTTTCCGTACCTCATTCAAGCGACGCTGGGAAATATCTGTTTCCCTTGGTATTGGACCGGCTACATTCCGTACGACCATCCGGAATGGCGCGGCGCCGAAGCACGCAAGCAACCGCATCCGCCGTGCCAGCGCTTCGACGCAGCAATAAACCCAAAATCCACGCCTCGCTGATTCGCCAAGGTGCAAGCTGTGCGCGCCCACCCAACGGGAGCAGACCTCATGGCCGCGCATCGTCCATCCGACCCACGCAACAGCCAGCGAAACGACAACCACGCCATCGAGCCGCAAGCGGTATCGCGCGCACTTCGCAAGGAAGGCAATGCGGGCGGCGTCAGCGGTACCGGACAGGCCTTGCCGCATCACGGTTTTGACGATGCGGAGCGACGCGAGGCCTTGGGCAATCCGGTAAGCGACGAAGCGCAGTTGCCCATGCCTGAAGCCGGCAGCAGCTATCAGGCCGGCGGTACGCATCTCAATCGCGAGCGGCAGGTGGCGACGCGCAAGGATCGCCTGTCCGGCAGCTCCGTGGCGAGCAAGGCGCATGATGGTCGCGATCCCGCACCGGGCGCGCCGGCGAATCGCGCGTGACATACGGCTATGTCGCCGGCGTCAGGCAACCGGCGGATGGCGATGCCGCGCAACATTGCGCTGCCGGCCACGCACGCGATGCACGATAAACGCGAGCGGCAGCGCAAGTCCCACCAGCCAATGCGCCCACGACATCGCCAACCGCCATTGATCGTCGACCAGGTAGTAGAGCAGGTAGCCGGTAGCGATCAGCCAGCCGAGCAGCGCCACGGTGATGCTGCCTGACAGGCGATGGCGGCCAGTGCGCCAACCCGCCACGACGTGCACGCCCCACACCAGGCCGAACGTCCACAGCGCCGCGAACGCCATCATGGCGTGCAGGCGCAGCCACCACGGTTCCAGCGGATTTTCCGTGGCGCCGAACTCGCCCTTGCTTTGCAGGAAATAATGAAACACCAGCCACAGCACCCCGCTCAGCCATAGCAGGCCGCCGACGCCGTAGACCGTGTAGCGCCGGCGCCGCGACAGGCGCAGGGGCGCAGGGTGATGCCCGACCACCGTGCGGTTGGGCAGTGTACGCGTGATCACGCCGCCGCTCCGAGCACCGACCAGGTATCGGATGCGTCGTGCAGATACGCTGTCGCGTCGAGGCGCTGCAACAAGGCGACGCTGTCCGCGCCTGCCGCCAATACGATCTTGGTCAGGGCATCGGCGTGCATGCAGGTGGGCGCGACCACGCTCACGCAGGTCTGCGCGCCGACGCCGGCTCGCGTTCGGCCATGCACATGCGCGCTTTGGCCGGTGTCGCCAAATGTGCGGCCGCTACTGGTGGCGACGGCCGCTTCGTCGATTTCCAGCACCGGTTGCGTGACACGCGGTTCGCTGCCGGTATCGATGGCGATGCGATGAGGGCCAGGCCCGAGCAGGCGCAGATCGCCGCCTGCGTTGACGCAGGCGTTACGGATGCCATGTGCCTGCAGGCATGCGATGGCGCGGTCCACGGCATAGCCCTTGGCGATGCCGCCCAGGTCCATCCACAGCGGCCGTTGCAGCACGACGCCGTTGGCGTCATCCAGCTGGATATCGCGCCAGCATGCATCCGCAACCGGCATGGCGGCATGCGCGGGGTGAGGCAGCAGCCCTTGCGCAACGAGCTGGCCGGCGATGGTGATATCGAAGACTCCACCGCTCCATGCGGAAAAAGCGAGCGCACTGCGCAGCACCTCGGCCGTTTGCGGATCGACTCCGACACGCGTTCCCGGCAGCGCCCGATGGATGCGCGAGAGATCGCTGTGCGCTTCGTGAAAACTCATCAAGGCATGCACGTGCGCCACCGCGGCGAACGCGGCGTCGATCGCGCAATGGCCCGCTGTCGCATCGTCCGCTTCCACGCGGATCGCGACCGTGGTGCCCAGCAACGGCCGTGCGCGTTCAAGCGTGCTGCTGGGCGAGCACGAGGGCATAGGTGGACAGCAGGCGCTTCACGCCATCGGTGATGTGCCGGCTGGAAAGGGTGGCGCCGGAAATGTTCTTGATGTCGTCGCCGACCTTCAGCGGCGCGCCATGCGCCTTGCCGGTGAACTGCGCGCGCCAGGCGGCGTTGCGCACCTGATCGCCGTAGGTTTCGCGGTATTCGAGAATCTCCACGTCTTTCACCGCGCCGTGTTCGTCCAGCGCCAGCGCGAACGGAATGAAATCGTGCTTGCCCACCACCTGGTCGGCGATGAACCAGCCGCCGGTGGAACTCTTCCACACCTTCAGTTGCGGGCTCAGCACGTTGACGTCGCTGTCCTTTTCGATCGCCTTCATCTGTTCCGGCGTCAAGGTGACGAAGGCGGGCGTGAGAGTGGCGCCGGGAAACATCAGCGCCTGCGCCTGTTCCACGCTCAGATACACGGTGGCGCGAACAGGCGCGGCGGCCACCAGGGCCGCCACGGGAATCAGCAGGAGACGGGATTGCATGTTCCCTCCTCAGAAGTAGAAGCCGCCCTTGATGCGCAGGCGGTATTTTTCGAAATCGTTGTCGTAGACGCGGCCGCCCACCAGCGCGCCCGGCACCGTATCGGAATGCGTGCTGGCCCATGGCAACTGTTCCAGGAACGTCGCCGTGATGAAGAAACGCTTGCCGCCGTAATGAAGGGTGGGGCCAAAGTAATAACCGTTGTTGGATTCGCGCGTGAAATTGTAGCTGTTGTATTCGTGCTCGTTTTCGAACTCGAAACCGGCGGACCAGTTGGGTGCGAAGCGATAGGACGCCGCAAAACCCAGGTTCGCATCCACTTCGTAGTTCCAGGCGTTCTTGCCGGGCACGTCGTCGACGTGCTGGTTGCGCCATTCCGGCGCATAGGTCGCGTTGAACGCGGTGACCAGGCGGTCGTCGAGGAAGTTCTTCTGCAGGATCAGCTTGGCTTCCAGTTCGCGGAATGCCGCACCGATGGTGGGCTCCACGTACACGGCCATGCCGATCTTGTCGGTGTACGGGCTGAAGATGCGATAGATCACTTCGCCCGACACGCCGACGAAGCGCGACGCCTGATAGTGGCTATAGGGATCGGGGTTGTCGTACGACAGCGGCTCGGGCGGCGTGGTGACGCCATACGGACCGTTGCGATACGCCTGCGCCCAGGTGTAGTTGAGATACATCGCCACCTGCAGGTTGTCGGCCAGCCCGTACTCGAACTCGGTGCGGCCATCGAGCTGGTCGAACGTGCCGGACACTTTCTGATGTCGCCAGGTGGCCCACTGTTCCACTTCCATCGCGCCCTTGGGCAGCAGGTCGGTGGTGTAGACATAGCCGAACTGGCTTTCTTCCGCGCTGGCCGTGGAAGCGAGGCCGGCGCCGAGCGTACCGGCGGCAAGGGCGGCGAGAAGTAACGCAGCGCGGCAGGTACGCGGCTGACCCATCAGAGGAACCCCTAGGAAAAGTATTAAGATAACAAATGCGAATTATTCGCATTATGGTTTGGATGTCAATGGTTGGCGGGGGCCTTTCGGCGAAATCAGGGTGGATCTGGGCTGCGTGTGATCTTTCAGGTGGCCCGTCGTTCTTCCGACCTTCGCCCACCGCTGTTCGGGGAAAATTCCCCATACTTGCCGCAGCGCTTGATGCTTCGTCGTCCCGGCGAAAGCCGGGACCCAGCGACTTGAAGATCGCCAAAGTCACTGGACCCCGGCTTTCGCCGGGGCGACGAATCGATAGCGCTTGAATTTGCTGGCAAAGATGTTGGTGCTCGATGCGTATCGACAGCAGAGCGATTTTTCCCGGACAGCAGCGGGCCTTCGGCGGAATGACGATGAGGTTTCTGCAGCGATCTGCTAGCGCATAACTTCGTGGCGTTGTGCGCAACACTGCACACCACCCACAAGCTCGCTTGCGCCAAGTTGACGCCCCAAAAGTTCGCCCATCACCGCAAAATAGGCCACGCCACGTTCGTGCTACGCTCCGCCCAGGTTGAGCGCAGTCTGGCCTGGAAAAACTAAGTAACGGCGTGCCGCACGCCGCAGGGGGAATAACGATGGGCTTGTTCGTCTTTTTGGCGTTGATCGTCGTGGTCGTCGTGTACGTCGTTTCGCTGTACAACGGCCTGGTTACGGCGCGTAACAGTTACAAGAACGCCTTTGCGCAGATCGATGTGCAGCTCACGCGCCGCCACGATCTGATTCCCAATCTGGTGGAAACGGCCAAGGCCTATCTCGCGCATGAGCGCGGCACTTTGGAAGCGGTGATCCAGGCGCGCAACGCTGCCGTCAAAGGCCTGGCCGACGCCAAACGCAATCCTGGCGACCCTGGCGCAATGGATCAGTTGGCCGCTACGCAAGACGGCCTCAACCAAAGCCTGGGACGCCTGTTCGCACTCAGCGAAGCCTATCCCGACCTGAAGGCCAACCAGACCATGATGCAGCTTTCCGAGGAGCTCACGTCCACGGAAAACCGCGTCGCCTTCGCACGCCAGGCCTATAACGACGCGGTGATGACGTACAACAACCGCCGCGAAGTGTTTCCCGCCTCCTTCGTCGCCAACAGTTTCAGCTTTGCACCCGCACAGTTGTTGCAGGTGGAGGACGCTGCGGTGCGCGAAGTGCCCAAAGTTTCTTTCGGTTGATCGCTCCACGAGCTCGTCGATAGCGCATCGATCCTGCCGGGAGGGGCGGAATGGATTTTTTCGCCGAACAGGCGCGTGTACGCAGCAGCACCCGCGTGCTGGTGCTGTTGTTCGTGGCGGCGGTGCTCGCCATCGTTGCCGCCGTGGACATGGTGGTGTTGCTGGTGTTCGGCTATCCGCGGCACTTTGTGCGCTTGTTTGCCTCTGGCCAGACACTGCACCACACGCCGTCCCTGCTCACGATCAGCACCATCGCCGTGCTTGGCCTTATCGCGGGTTGCGCGTGGTATCGCATCAACAGTTTGTCCGCGGGCGGCAAAGCGGTGGCCGAAGACGTCGGCGGCGAGCCGGTGCCGCCCGATACGCAGGATCCCAGGCTGCGGCAACTGCGCAACGTGATCGAGGAAGTCGCGATCGCTTCGGGCACGCCTGTGCCGGACATTTATTTCCTGCCGAACGAACCCGGCATCAATGCGTTCGCTGCGGGCTATTCGGCGTCCGACGCCGCCATCTGCGTGACGCAAGGCTGCCTGGACCATCTGACGCGCGACGAATTGCAAGGCGTCATCGCGCACGAATTCAGCCACGTGCTCAACGGCGACATGCGGCTCAACATCCGCTTGATGGGGTTGCTGTTCGGCATCATGGCGTTGTCGGTGATCGGCCGCCAGCTCGCATGGTCTGGCTCCTCGTATGGCAGCAGGTACGATGACAATCGTGACAGAGGCGGCGGTTACCTGTTCGGCTTCTTGTTGCTCGCCATTGGCTCGATCGGACATTTCTTCGGCCGCCTGATCCAGGCCGCGGTGGCGCGCTCGCGCGAAGCGCTGGCCGATGCATCCGCGGTGCAGTTCACCCGGCAGACGCGCGGCATCGCCGGTGCGCTGAAGAAAATCGCGGTGCTGGAAGAGGGTTCGCAGTTGCGGGTGGCGAACCGCCATGAAGTGGCGCACATGATGTTCGGCGATGTGGACAACTTCAACGCGTGGTTCGCGACGCACCCGCCGTTGCTGACGCGCATCCGCACGCTGGAACCCTGGTTTCGCGAGCGCGAGCTGGCGCAGTTCGAGGCGCAGATGCATGCCTCATTGCAGGCCGAACCATCCGCTGCAACCGGCAACGATGTCTCCGCAGCCACGCGCGTGCTGCCGCCGCTGGAATGGCCCGGCCAGGTCGGCGCCGCCGTGCTTGCCGTCCAGCCAGCCGTCGCGTCGCGGCCGGCCGAGCCGAAGGACAAGGCCTTGCAACATGCGGCGACGCTGCAGCAGGGCATTCCCGCGCATCTGGATGAAGCCGCCAGGCAGCCCGAATCCGCGCTTACCTTGGCGCTCGCGCTGGCCATGTCCGAACACGACGATCTGCAGGCCAAACAAAAGCGGCTTATAGCCAACGCCTTCGGCGACGACGTGCAATGTGCGGCAAGCAAGCTCGCCGTGGATAAAGCATCCATCCCGGCCACCTCACGCCTGCCGCTGATCGCGCTCGCTTTCCCCGCGCTCAAGCAGTTGCCGCAGGGGCGCCTGCAGACTTTGCTGGAAACGCTCGACGCGGTGGTCAGCATCGATCCGCTGGTCGGGCTGGAGGACTATTGCCTGGTACGGCTGTTGCGTATGCATTTGCTGGAAGCACTGAAGCCAAGCCGCGCACCTATTGATGGGCAGAAGAAACTGCCCACTTGCCGCGACAGCGTGGCATTGGTGTGCGCGGTCGTTGCCACCTATGGCGCCAACGATGACGGCGCGGCGCGTCGTGCGTGGCTGCTGGCGATGAACCAGGCGTTCCCAGGCATGGCCGCCAACTGGCAGACCCTGCCGCTGGATTGGCAGACGCCGTTCGATCGTGCATTGGACGATTTGGATGGCCTGATGCCGGCGGCCAAGGACATCGTCATCCAGAGTTTGCTTGCCGCCATTCGCGCGGATGGCGTGGTCACGCCGACGGAGACTGAACTGTTGCGGGTGATCTGCGCGAGCCTCCATTGTGCGGTGCCGGCCGGAAGCATGTAGGCCGGGGGTGCAAACCCCGGCATCGCCGTCTACACGGATCCTGATGCCGGGGTTTGCACCCCAGCCCACAAGAACAAAAAAAAGCCCCGCGCGAAGCGGGGCTTTTTTCCGTGTAGAAGCCATCACACCTCGGCTTCTTCCTTGTACGCATCCACCGGAATGCATGCGCACATCACGTTCTTGTCGCCGTACACGTTGTCCACGCGCGCGACCGGCGACCAGTACTTCTGCAGCTTCAGGCTGGGCAGCGGGAAGGCGGCCAGTTCGCGCGGATAGGCGTGGGTCCACTCGGTGCCGGTCACCATGGTGGCGGTATGCGGCGCGTTCTTCAGCGGGTTGTCCTCGCGGTCCAGGCGGCCGTCTTCGATCGCGCGGATTTCGTCGCGGATCTGGATCATCGCGTCGACGAAGCGATCCAGCTCATGCTGCGATTCGCTTTCGGTCGGTTCCACCATCAGCGTGCCGGGTACCGGGAAGCTCAGCGTCGGCGCGTGGAAGCCGAAATCGATCAGGCGCTTGGCCACGTCTTCGGCGCTGATGCCGGTGCTGTCCTTGAGCGGGCGCAGGTCGAGAATGCACTCGTGCGCCACCAGCCCGTTGCGGCCGGTGTAGAGCGTCTCGTAGTGCGACGCCAGGCGCTTGGCGATGTAGTTGGCATTGAGCAGCGCCACCTGGGTGGCCTTGCGCAAGCCTTCGCGGCCCATCAGCGCGATGTACATCCAGCTGATCGGCAGGATGCTGGCGCTGCCGAAGCTGGCTGCGCTCACCATGCCGACCTTGCCCTCGCCGCCAAGCTCCCTGGGCAGGAACGGCGCGAGATGCGATTTCACCGCGCAGGGGCCAACGCCCGGACCACCACCGCCGTGCGGAATGCAGAAGGTCTTGTGCAGGTTCAGATGCGAAACGTCCGAGCCCCATTTGCCGGGCTTGGCCACGCCGACCAGCGCATTCATGTTGGCGCCGTCGGTGTACACCTGGCCGCCGTGCTGGTGCACGATTTCGCAGATGCGCACCACGTCTTCCTCGAACACGCCATGCGTGGACGGGTAGGTGATCATCAGTGCGGCGAGGCGATCGGAATATTTTTCCGCCTTTGCGCGAATGTCGTCGATATCGACGTTGCCATTGGCGTCGCACTTGGTGACCACCACCGTCATGCCGCACATCTGCGCGGAGGCCGGATTGGTCCCGTGCGCGGATTCGGGAATCAGGCAGATGTCGCGCTTGTCTTCGCCGCGCGAGCGGTGATACGCGCGGATGGCGAGCAGGCCGGCGTATTCGCCTTGTGCGCCGGAGTTCGGCTGCAGGCTCACCGCATCGTAGCCGGTGCATTCCACCAGCATCGCTTCCAGTTCTTCGATCAGCTGCTTGTAGCCTTGCGTCTGGTCGGCCGGGGCAAGGGGATGGATCGCGCCGAATTCCGGCCACGTCACCGGAATCATCTCGGCGGTGGCGTTGAGCTTCATGGTGCAGCTGCCGAGCGGGATCATGGTGCGATCCATCGCCAGGTCCTTGTCGGCCAGCGAGCGCATGTAGCGCAGCAGTTCGTGTTCGCTGTGATGGGTGTTGAACACCGGATGCTGCAGGAACGCTTCCTGGCGCAGCAGTGCGGCGGGCAGTTCGTCCGGCGTGTTGGCGTCCGCCTCGTCGATGTCGACGATCTCGGCGCCGAACAATTTGGCCAGCGCAAGCACGTCGGCGCGCGTGGTGGTTTCGTCCAGGCTGATACCCACGCTCTGGCCGTGGATCTGGCGCAGGTTGAGGCCCTGGCTCACGGCCTTGGCGTGGATCGCATCGGCGTCGACATTGGTGATGTGCAGCGTATCGAAGAAATCGGTACCCACCGTCATGCCGGCGCGGCGCAGCGCGGCGGCCAGGATCGCGGCAAAGCGGTGCGTGCGGCGCGCGATGCGCTTCAGGCCATCGGGGCCGTGATACACCGCGTACATGCTGGCCATCACCGCCAGCAGTACCTGCGCGGTGCAGATGTTGGAAGTGGCCTTCTCGCGGCGGATATGCTGTTCGCGCGTCTGCAGGGTGAGACGGTACGCCGGCTTGCCTTCCGCATCCACCGATACGCCGATCAGGCGGCCCGGCATGGAACGCTTGTACGCATCGCGGCAAGCAAGATAGGCGGCGTGCGGGCCGCCGAAACCGAATGGCACGCCGAAGCGCTGGCTGTTGCCGACCACGATGTCCGCGCCCCAGGAGCCCGGCGAGGCGATCAGCGTGAGCGCGAGCAGATCGGTCGCCACCGCGACGATGCCGCCGCGCGCATGCACCGCATCGGCCAACGCGCGATAGTCATGGATCTGGCCATACGTGTTCGGGTACTGCAGCAGCACGCCGAAGCTGTCGACGCTGGACGCCTCGGCCGGCTCGCCTACGCGCACCTCAATGCCGATGCCGTCGGCGCGCGTGTGCAGCACCTCCAGCGTTTGCGGATGCACGTCGTTGGCGACGAAGAACACATTGCTCTTGGATTTGGCCGAGCGCTTGGCCAGCGTCATCGCTTCGCCCGCGGCGGTGGCCTCGTCCAGCAGCGAGGCGTTGGAGATGTCCATGCCGGTGAGATCGGCCACCATGGTCTGGAAGTTGATCAGCGCTTCCATGCGGCCTTGCGAGATCTCTGCCTGGTACGGGGTGTATGCCGTGTACCACGCGGGATTTTCCAGGATGTTGCGCAGGATGACGTTCGGCGTGAGCGTGCCGTAGTAACCCTGGCCGATGAAGTTCTTGAATACCTTGTTCTTGCGCGCGATGGTGCGGATCTTCGCCAGCGCTTCTTCTTCCGTGATGCTTTCGGGCAACGCCAGCGGCTGTTGCGATTTGATCTGTCCGGGCACGATCGCGTCGGTCATCGCTTCCAGCGAGTCGTAGCCGATCACGCGCAGCATCTGCGCGATTTCGGCGTCGTTGGGGCCGATGTGGCGCTCGATGAAAGCGTTGTGGTGCTCGAGTTCGCGCAGCGAAGGGGAATGGGTCTGGCTCATGGGCAAGGGCGTCCGAAGAAAACGTGCAGGCCGCACGCGGGGCGCCCCTCTGTCCTTTTGCCTGAGAGTTTGGAAGCTCGCGCTTCGTGCCCCTTCGGCGCCGGATTGAACCGGTCTCTCCAGAGTCTTGGGTATACGGCGGTATGGAGCCTGAGCGATTACGGGCGTTGCGCCTTCGGCAGCGGGTGTTTGCCCGCTTCTCCCACCGTGTACATCAAGGTGCGCAGTATAACTCCCTCGCCCCTCCGGGGAGAGGGGCGGGTCTTGCCTTGAAATGTGTACGTGGCGCACAACCGTCGGCAGTGATGGTTCACGGCGCCGATGAGGACGGTCGCGAGCGTGGCCCCTCACCCCAGCCCTCTCCCCAGAGGGGAGAGGGGGCTTACTTCGGGTAGATTGAAAATCATGAACAAACCGCCTTTCCGCATCGAACAACTCGACCACGTCGTGCTGCGCGTCCATGACCTCCCCCTGATGCAGGCGTTCTACTGCGAGGTACTGGGCTGCAGCGTGGAGCGCCGGCAGGAGGACATCGGCCTGGTGCAATTGCGCGCCGGCAACTCGTTGATCGACCTGGTGGGCGTCGACAGCAAACTGGGCCGCCGGGGCGGTGCCGGCCCTGGCCCGGAAGGGCACAACCTGGATCACCTGTGCCTCAGCGTGGCCGGCTACGACGAAACCGCGATCCTGGCGCACCTGAAGGCGCATGGCGTGCAGGTGGGCGAAACCGGCCGCCGCTATGGCGCCAAGGGCGAAGGCCCTTCCATTTATCTGTTTGATCCGCAAGGCAACATGGTCGAGCTGAAAGGGCCGCCATCGACCTAGGGCCTCCGCACGCATACGTATGCATGGGTATGCGGGTGAAAAAGCATGGGCCAGAGGTCACGGATTTAACGTTTGTGACGTAGTTCTCGTTATAATGCGCGCTTCCCAGGGCGTGTGTGTCTGCTGTCCGTTTCCACGGCGCAGCACATGATGCGTGCGGTCCCGCAAAGCGATGTTCCTCGGCATTTGCGCTGGATTTCACGATGGTTTTCGATGCTTGCGGATCTCGCACGTTGTATCGGCACGTGCCAGACGATCCGAACCGTTCCTGGCGCAAGGAGTTAGAGGCATTGGCCGGCTTCCCCACCGGCCGATCCGTTCACCGCGAAGGTATTCGCAGTTCTGTCCGCGGCGGGCAGGAGCGTGAGCTTCTGCGCGCCTGGGCCGCGTGCGGCCTTGTGCGGGCAAACGGTTGCATCGCGTCGCCGAGGACGCAACGACAGGTGTTCGATCTTTCATGGTGTCGCGCAACGACGAAGGTCGTCGCGCACTTGCAGTTCGAGGGTGCCGGTGTGTGTGAATCGGATGTTTCTAGGCGGCCATACGATGGCGATGGCATGGATACGGTTGCAGTGTCTGACCGCGAAATAGGCAAGCTGCTCAACGATCTTCCTTCCGCGCATGGTTCGGCGCAGGACGGACGCGCGTGGAAGCGGCGTTTCAACGATCCGGCCAAGCGGGCGCGTCGCGCGGCACGCGTGGTTCGGCACATTCGTTTCGTCTATTTCGCCCATGTCGACGACGACAGCCTGTTCGGCGAATACCACAACGACCTGGTCACGGCCGAAGTGCTGATGGACCGCGTGCTCGCCGCGCGCGCCTCCGGCATGAAGGCGGTGCACCCGCACCTGCAGAGCGAAGCGGAAGAACGGTTGTTGAACCGTCCGCCACGCGGCAGCTTTCCGCAGGTAACGCCCGAATACATCCGCTGGTACGGCCGCGACGGCGCGCGCCGCAACCAGCCGATGGTGCGCGAGGAACTGGCCATCGAGCTGATGGCCGAATACGGCTACAGCTACAGCGACGCACTGGACATCGCCACCAACGATTCCGGCGCGCTGGCGCGGCTGGACCAGGCGTGGCTGCTCAAGCGCGCCAGGACGCCGATCTATTGCCGGCCGCTGCACGCCGGGGAATTTCATCAACTGGCGCGCGCGATCGAAGCGGCCTATCAGGCGCCGTCCGGCGACGCGCAGGTGGCGCGCGCCAATACCGAGATCGCACGCCGCGCCGCCGCGGTGCTCGGCACGGTGATGGACGAGTTCGTGGAATCGCCGTTCCGCACGCCGGTGCTGGCCGAGGCGTTTGCGGATTTCCACAGCGCCCACCTGCTGCGCGTGGCGCATGCGCGCCTTGCCGGCTTGCAGCCGATGCCGGTCACCGGCGTGCTGGGCTGGTTCTCCGCCAAGCGCGCGCGGATTTACGCGGAAGTGCAGGCGCGTCTGGCCGCCCGGTAGTCCGTAGGTTGGGGTGCGAACCCCAACATCATCTCGCCTGAATACATGACGATGTTGGGGTTGCACCCCGACCTACGTAGTGGTCGGGCGTTACGGTACGATCGTCTTCTGCCCGGCCGCCTTCAGCTTGTCATTGAGCGCAGCCACGTCGTGCTGCTTCAACTTCTGCCACTCATCGAGCGTGCTGGCCAGCGTTTGCGTCAACGTGGCGTACGAAGCCTGCGCATCCGGGCTCGGATCGGCATCGGCATCGTCCACTGCGCTCAGCAGCTTCGCCAGGTTTTCCGACAAGGCGCGCAAGCTATCGGTGCGACGCGGCGGTGCGCCGATCGTGTTGCGCGGGTCGGTGTGCAGCGGCATGCCGGAGACATCGGAAACCTGCGCAATCAACGCGCCGATCTGATCATGCACGGCGCTGCTGGCATGGGCCTGGCGATCGTCCAGCGCTTGCAGCAACTGCTTCGCTTCGGCGCCGGCCTTGGAAGCCTGCGCGGAAGCCGCTTCCACTTTGCCGGCCAGCTCGAATTCGCGCTGCATCGCGGCTACCGATACGGTGACGCGCGGATCGGGCTTCACCACCAGCGGCTGCTTGTAAGTGCGCCCGTCGACGCTCAACTCCACCGTGTAATTGCCGGGGGGCGCCCACACACCGTCCTTGGCGCGGCGGCGCGATGGCGCTTCGCCTTTCGCGGCGTAATGCAGGTTCCATACGAAGCGATGCATGCCGGGCGTGGTGAGCACCGGCGTGGGGATGTGCACCCATTCCGGCGCGTATTCGAGCTTGACCGGATCGAGCATCGGCGGCTTGTCATCGCTGCTGAAGCTGTGCACGGTGTTGTGCTGCGTGTCGTAGATGGTGAGCGTGACCGGGCCTTTCACATGCGCGGGCAGCGCGTAGTCGATCATCGCGCCTTCCGGCGGATTGGCCGCCAAGGGTTCGTCCTTCGGCATCGGCGTGCCGGTGAACAGCGGACGGCGTACGCGATAGGCGTCCGCGGGCTTGAACAGGGTTGCGTTCTTGCTGCTCGCATCGTTCACCTGGCGCAGCGCCGTCACGTTGTCCATGATCCAGAAGCCGCGGCCATGCGTGGCGATCACCAGGTCGTTCTCATGCACGTCGATATCGCGCACCGAGGTCGACGGAAGGTTCTGCTGCAGCGCCTGCCAATGTGCGCCATCGTCGAACGACACGTACATGCCTTTCTCGGTGCCCGCATAGAGCAAGCCCTTGCGCACCGGATCTTCGCGCACCACGTTGACGAAGCTGTCGGCGGGAATGCCGTTGTCGATGCGCGTCCAGTTCTTGCCGCCATCGGTGGTTCGATAGACGTACGGCGCATCGTCGTCGAGGCGATGGCGATCGATCGCCAGGTACGCCACATCAGCGCTGAAATGCGAAGGTTCGATGCCGCCGACTTTCGACCACGGCGTCAACGCGGCCGGCGTGACGTTGCTCCAATGCGCGCCTTCGTCGTTCGTGCGCCACACCAGACCGTCGTCGGTACCGACCCACAAGGCCTTCGCATCGAGCGGCGAGGGCGCGATGGTGTAGATCACGCCGCGTGCCTTGTCGATATGGTTGTCATCCGCGGCCGTGGTGGCGTCGAGGTTGGACGGCACGCCCGCATCGGCACGCGTGAGGTCGGGGCTGATCGGCGTCCAGTGCTCGCCGCCATCGGCGGTGCGGAACAGGCGCTGGTTGGAGAAATACAGCACCTTGTGGTCGCGCTTGGAAAACGCCAGCGGCAGCGTCCACGCGGCGCGGTAATGCGTATTGGGATACGCCAGCGTGGGATCGATGCTGCGCACCTGCTCGGTACGCATGTCCAGCTTGTCCACGCGACCGCCATAGACGATGTCGTGATCGTCCGGATCGGGCGCGATCATGTCGCTTTCGCCGCCGGGCGTGATCTCGTGGAACTGCTGCATGGTGATGCCATCATTGCTGCCGCCACGGCTGGGCAGCGCCACCGCGCCGGAATCCTGCTGCGCGCCGTATACCCAATACGGAAAGCGATTATCGGTGGCGACGTGGTAGATCTGCGCCGTCGGCTGGTTGTACCAGCTGCTCCAGGTCGTGCCGCCGTTGAGCGTGATCAACGTGCCCTGGTCCACGCCCAGGATCTGCCGGTTCGAATTGGTCGGGTCGATCCACAATTCGTGGAAATCGTCGCCGGTGGGATCGCCCTTCAGCGCGATGAAGGTTTTGCCGCCATCATCCGAGCGCAGCACGATGGTGTTCATCACATAGATGCGATCCGCATTTCTGGGATCGACCGTGAGGCGGTTGAAATACCAGCCGCGCTGCCAGATGCGCTGGTCGTCGGTGATGTGCTTCCAATGCGCGCCGTCATCGTCGGAGCGATACAACCCACCTTCGCCGCCGGCCGCATCCACCAGTGCGTAGACGCGATTCGGTTCGCTCGGCGCGGTGGCCAGGCCGATGCGGCCGGGATGCGCGGCGAAGCCGTTGCCCTGCACCTGTGTCCAATGCGCGCCGCCATCATGCGATACGTATAAACCACTGCCGGGCCCGTTCGATGGGGGATACACGCTCCACGGCGGTCGGCGCGTCTGCCACAGTGCGGCGTAGATCGTGTTCGGATCATCTGGCTTGAATGCCATGTCGATCGCGCCGGTGTCGTTGTCCTTGAACAGCACCTTTTCCCAATGCTGGCCACCGTCGGTGGAGCGAAATACGCCGCGTTCCGCATTCGGGCCATAGGCATGGCCCAACGCGGCGACGTACACCACCTCGGGATTATGCGGATCGATCAGGATGCGCCCGATCTGCCGAGTGTCTTCCAGTCCAATGTGGCTCCAATGCTTGCCGCCGTCGGTGGACTTGTACATGCCGTTGCCATGCGCGATATCCGAGCGCATGTCTGCTTCGCCGCTGCCGACGTAAATCGTATCCGGCCGCGAGGGCGCGATGGTCAGCGCGCCGATCGAGCCGACGTGCTGGTCGTCGAAGATCGGTTGCCAGGTGCGGCCGGCGTCGTTGGTCTTCCACACGCCGCCATCGACGGCGCCGAAATAGAAATGCCGGTCATCGCCAGGGATGCCGCTGACCGCCAGCACGCGACCGCCGCGGAACGGGCCGATCAGGCGCCAGTTGAGATCCTGGAAGAGGGAAGAGTCGACGGTGGCGTGGGCGGCGAATGCCGTGGACAGTCCAAGGGAAAGCAAAGCAAGGCGACGCAGGTGCACGGGGCGGTATCTCTTGCGGGGAAAGGGTTTTCTCCCTCTCCCCTCCGGGGAGAGGGCTGGGGTGAGGGGCCTGCTTGCCTCAAGCATGCTTACGTCACGTAACTTTCAGCGCCGTCATTCCCGCGCAGGCCGAACTCCACTTCCTGCAAGGAAATCAAACATGGATTGCCGCCTGCGCGGCAATGACGTCCATGTGGTTGCGCGACTTTCCTGCGAGGCTGGCCCCTCACCCCAACCCTCTCCCCGGGGGAGAGGGAGCGGTCACGGCACTGTAACGCCAGAGACACGCAACGCAATGGGTAAACCGATGGCATATAGCCAAGCACAGCCACATGCGCGATAAGAGGCGGCTGTCTCCGTCGCTGACTGGATGTCGCATGTTGCCCTTGCGCCGCGCCGCGTTGCCGTTTGCCTTGTTGCTCTCGTTGATGTCCCTTTCCGTATCGGCGCAAGAGGACGACCAAGCCAGCCGCAAGCCCACCAACCTGCCGGCGGTGAACGTGCACGGCGAGGACTGGCGTAAATACCTCAAGGCCAAGCTCCAGTACCAGATGCCGGAAGTGGACGGCCCCAGGATCACCGTGACCAAGAAAACCACGGTGACGCACTTGGAAAACCAGCCTACGGTGATCGGCAACAACCTCAACCAGACGCTGGCGCGCACGCCGGGCGTGCTGGTGTCCGAGCAGCCCACGCCGACGCAGTTCAACTTAAGTTACCGCGGTATCGGCAATCCGCAGGAAGCCGAATACGTGCTGGTGATGCAGGACGGCATCCCGATGGAGGGCGACTGGATCGGCTTTCCCACGCTGTATGCGTTCCCCCTGACGCAGAGCCTGTCGCAGGTGCAGCTTATCCGCGGCGGCTCCAGCCTGCTGTACGGGCCGGAGCCCGCGCCGGTGATCAACCTGGTATCCAAGCGCCCCGCGCCGGGTACGCCGTTGACCGTCAGCACCGAAAACGTCGTGGGCCAGCGCGGCTTGTTTTCCAGCTACAACGTGATCGAGCGCAACCAGGGCGCCTGGGCGTTTCGCGCCGATGCCGGTTACGTGCATAGCGACGGCACGCGCGCGAACGACGGTTCGCAGAACCGCCAGGCCGATTTGTACCTGGCCTACAAGCCGGACGAGCATCAGCAATGGTGGCTGGATTTTCACGCCATCAGCGCGGTATCCGGCGACCCGGGACGTCTGAGCTACACGCTATGGCAGCGCGATCCGCGCAGCGTCACCACGCCGTACAACCGCGATTGGGCCAATCGCGATCAACTCGTGCTCGGCCACACGCACGACTTCGGCCATCGCTGGTCGCTGGAAGCCAAGCTGTGGTTCACCTACCAGGACCTGGTCAGCCGCGCGGCGAAGGCACAACTGCCGGGACAACTGCCACCGGCCAGTACCACGCTGCAGGACGAAGCCTTCCGTACCTATGGCACCGATGTGCGCCTGCGCAAGAACTGGGGACAGGGCAATGCATTCACGGTCGGCGCCGTGCTGTTCCATGGCAGCGATCCGTTCCGCCAATGGAGCAGCCCGGACCTGACCGTGGCGCGCGATGATCGCAGCGGCAAGCAGATATTCAACCAGCGGCGCAGTACGCAGTACGCGTCGGTGTTCGCGGAAAATGTGTTCCGCCTGCCGCATCGCATCCATATCGTGCCGTCCGTGCGGCTGGAGCGCGAACGCGTCGCGGTCGACGAAACGACGCGCCCGCCGTTCCTTTCGCGGCCGTTGATCCATGAAGCGGACACGCGCCATATGCCGCTGTTCGGCCTCGGGTTGGGCAACGATTTCGGCCACGGCAATGAAACCTATTTCAACGTGTCGCAAGGCTGGCGTCCGTTGCGCTTCTTCGATATCGCGCCGCCTTTCAGCAACCTCGCACAGGGGCATGCGGCGCAGCTTTCCAAATCCGTATCGTGGGAAGCGGGCGTGCATGGCGCGCCGGTCGCCGGCCTGTATTACGACGTGAGCGTGTTCTGGATCAACTTCCGCAATCGCCTCGAAACGCAGTACATCAACGCGATCGATACCGTTTACGTAAATACGGGCGACACACGCAGCCGCGGCCTGGAAGCCCAGCTCGACTACGATTTCTTCGCGCCGACCGACTACGCCACGCAAGGTGAGCACCTGGAAGCGTTCGTCAACGCCAGCCTGCTCAATGCACGCTTCACCGCCAGCCGCATTGCCGGGCAAATCGGCAAGACGCCGGCGTTCTCGCCGGATTACCTGCTGAAAACCGGCATCACCTGGCGCAACGAGCGCGTGAAGCTGAGCCTTACCGCCGTATCTTCCGCAGCGCAGTATTGGCAGGATTCCAACCAGGCCTACGGCAGCGGCCTGACCTATATGCCGGCGCGCATTCCGGCCTATACGGTGGTGGACGTGGCGTCGGATTGGCAGTTGAATCGTTCGCTGCGGTTGCTGGCCGGTATAAGCAATCTGGGCGATCGGCGTTACTTCGATCGGGTTTGGCAGAATGGATTGGAGCCGGCAGTGGGCCGGACCTGGTACACCGGGTTTGCATTGACGTATTGAGCACGTAGGTTGGGGTGCGAACCCCAACGTCGCGGTGCATGGGAGCGACGGTGTTGGGGTTTGCACCCCAACCTACGATCGAGGCAGGAACGATCGTGTCGCATGTTCTGTTTTCAAACGAGGGTTCAACATGTCGTCACGCTCTCTGCTTCGCCTCTCGGCGTTCACTGCCGCATGGTTGCTCGCCAGCGCGACACCGCTGTACGCGGCGTCGCCAACCACGCAGAACACCGCAAGCAGCGCACTCCAATGGCGCGAAGTCGGCCCCTTCCGCGGCGGCTGGGCCACCATGGCCGCGGGCGATCCGGGCAACGCCGATACGTTCTACATCGGCACCGCCGGCGGCGGCGTGTGGAAGACGACCGATGCAGGACGCACCTGGCTACCCACGTTCGACAACATGCCGGCCGCATCGATCGGCGCGATCACCATTGCGCCTTCCAACCCCAAGGTGATCTACGCCGGCTCCGGCCAGGTCGCCGCGCGTTACGACGTGGCCGCCGGCAACGGCATGTATCGTTCCGATGATGCCGGCAAAACCTGGCAACATATCGGCCTTGACGAAAGCAAGCACATCGGCCGCGTCATCGTCGATCCGCATGATGCGAACACGCTGCTGGTCGGCGTGCTCGGTCATTACTTCGGCCCGAACAAGGAGCGCGGCGTCTATCGTTCCACCGATGGCGGCAAGACCTGGAAGCAAACACTGTTCGTCGACGCCGATACCGGCGTGGTGGATCTGGCCGCCGATCCTTCCAATCCGAACATCGTCTACGCCGCGGCGTGGCAGGTGCGCAACTATCCGTGGCTGTCGTACTTCCAGCCGAATGCGGGGCCGGGCAGCGGCCTGTACAAATCCACCGATGGCGGCGTGACGTGGAAGCGCATCAGCGGCAACGGTTGGCCGACCGGCACGCTGGCGCGCATCGGCATCGCCACCGCCAGCGGCAATCGCGTGTACGCCGTGGTGCATTCGGCCGATCCGCGCAAGGACAGCGGCCTGTATCGTTCCGATGACGGTGGTGCGACGTGGCAGGCGGTAAGCCACGAATCCTGGCTGCCGAACGATTATTTCAGCCGCATCACGGTCGATCCGCACAATCGCGATCGTATCTATTCCGCAGGCCAATCGATCCGTCGTTCCGATGACGGCGGCAAGCACTGGGACATTTTCAAAGGCGCGCCGGGCGGCGACGATTACCATTTCCTGTGGATCGATCCGCGCGACTCGCAACGGATGATCGCCGCCAGCGACCAGGGCGCGGTCGTCACCGTCAACGGCGGCAAGAGCTGGAGCAGCTGGTACAACCAGCCGACCGGCCAGTTCTATCACCTCGCTACCGACAATCAGTTTCCGTACTGGATTTATTCCGGCCAACAGGATTCCGGCACCGTCGGCATCGCCAGCCGCAGCGACTACGGTTCCATTTCCTATCGCGACTGGCGTCCGGTCGGCGGCGACGAGCGCGATTACGATCTGCCGTATCCGGACGATCCCAACATCGTGTTCGGTTCCGGCCTCGGCGGACGCGTATCGCGCTGGGATCGCCGCACCGGCGTCGTGCAGAACGTCACCGCATGGCCGGTCAGCAGCTACGGCCAGCGCCCCACCGATTTCAAATACCACTACACCTGGATCACGCCGATCGCGTTTTCCGCCAAGGCGCCGTATGCGCTTTATCTCGGCTCGCAGGTGCTGTTCCGCAGCACCGACCAGGGTCAGCACTGGGATGTGATCAGTCCCGATCTCAGCGCAAAGAAGGACGGCGCTACCGAAGGTTGCAAAGGCAATCCCACCGCGCAACAAGCGCGCGACTGCGGCTACGGCGTGATCTACAGCATCGCGCCTTCGCCCTTCAGCAACGATGAAATCTGGATCGGCACCGACGATGGCTCCATCCAGCTCACCCGCGACGGCGGCAAGCACTGGCAGAACATCACCCCGCAGGATCTGCCGAACTGGGGCATCGTCAGCTCGCTCGATCTTTCCGCTACGCAGCAGGGCACCGCATACGCGGCGGTCGACAACCATCGCCAGGACGATTTCCGTCCACACGTGTGGCGCACGCATGACTACGGCAAAACCTGGACGGATATTTCCGCCGGCTTGCCGAGCGATGATTTCGTCAGCGTGGTGCGCACCGATACCCAACGCGAAGGCCTGCTGTTTGCGGGCACCGATCGCGGCGTCTACGTGTCGCTGGACGACGGCGCGCACTGGCAATCCATGCAGCGCAACCTGCCCACCGCATGGGTGCGCGACTTGACCATCCATGGCAACGACCTGGTGGCCGCCACGCAGGGCAGGGCGATCTGGATCCTCGACGACATCACACCCTTGCGCCAGGCCGACAACGCACGCAAGACCGTGCTCTACACGCCGGCCGACGCCGTGCGCGTGCGCGCCAACGAAAACAAGGACACGCCGCTGCCGCCCGACGAGCCGCTCGGCAAGAATCCGCCAGCTGGCGCGGTCATCGATTATCAATTGGCGGGCACGGCAAAGACCGTCACGCTGGATATCCTCGACAGCGACGGCAAACCGGTTCGCCATTTCTCCAGCGCCGACAAACCCGAACACCTGCCCGCGGAACGTTATTTCCAGAAAGGCTGGCTAGGCTCGCCGCAAACCCTGGGCACCAGCGCCGGCGCACACCGCTTCGTCTGGAACCTGCGCTACCCGCGTCCAGATGCCTTGCTCTACGGCTACAGCATCGCCGCCACCTGGGATTCCGACACACCGCTCACGCCGGAAGGCCCGCTCGCGCTGCCCGGTAAATATCAGGTCGTGCTCACGGTCGACGGCAAGACCTACCGCGCACCGTTGAACGTGGTACCCGATCCACGCGTAGCCATCGATCAAAACGCCCTCACCGAAGGCCTCGCTTTCTCGCGCGAAGTCGGCACGGCACTGCAACAAGTCTGGCAAACCCACGGCGAAGTGGACGCCGTGCGCAACCAGCTCGACGACGCCGAGAAAAAACTCGGCAACGACGCCAGCCACAAATCCCAACACGACGAGATCGAAGCCTTCCGCAAGAAGACCGACCCCCTGGTTTCCGGCGACAGCGAAACGGCCACCAATCTCGAAGCCATGAACGACGCCCTCACCGCCATCGCCTCTGATGTGGAAGGCGCCGATCGTGCGCCGACCGATGGGCAGCGTCAGGCGTTTGCGGAGTACAAGGCGAATCTGGACAAGGCGATGGCGCAGTGGCAGGCGATTCGTGGTTCGGATCTGCCGTCATTGAATTCGCATCTGCGTGCGGCTGGGATCAAGGCGATTACTGTGCCGGCGGTGAATCAGTTGCGTGCCGAGGCATTGTCTGATTCGGACGACGTTCCCTAATCGGGCGATAAGCTACCTCTCCCCCTTCGGGGAGAGGGTTGAGGCGAGGGAGTACCCTTGCGATAGAGCACGCACTTTCGAAATATCTAGGCAGACTGATACGTACGAATCACTTTCGATTTTTCGGGGGTAATATGCTGCCAACAGCAAACAAAAATCTCCGCCGCCTATCTTCTTGTAATCGGCTTTGCCGTTCTTGTATCAAGACTCTGCTGACTTCGTGATGCACGCAGGCTGGCGCTTCACAATGTTTGCAGGAATGCCGCAAGGTTAAGCCGCTCTTCCACGCTCAGGTTCAACGGCCGCCCAGCCTGCAGGCTGCGGTAATACACTTCACGATCAATCGCATCTTCTAGTGTTGGCACGCTCCCGTCGTGCATGTACGGAGCTGTATGCGACACGCCTCGCAGGGAAGGCGTGCGAAACAGCCCAATATCTGCCGGGTCTTGTGTCACATTGAAACGCCCGAGCTGCGCTTCATCTGCGTGCATGGCCACGCGATCGCCGATCGCGCTCCCTTGCAGCGAACGCGCGATCACCCCTTCCGTAAGTGCTGGCAGGTTCGCGGTAACGCGCTCAAGGCCGACACCCGTTCGGTGATAGGCGTGATCTGTCAATTCAGGCGGTGAAGCTTCAAGTCGATGACACTCCGCGCAGCCTGCTTTCCCTTGAAATAATGCAAGGCCAAGTTGAGCGCGCGGGTTCAATGCCGTGCGGTCACCATGCAAATAACGGTCAAGCGCGCTTTCTGCCGGTGTCAGCGAGCGAACATAGGAGGCAAGTGCCGTACCGACCTCAGAAGAGGTCAGTTCACGACCTGGAAATGCCTGAATGAATGCTCGACGGTAACCATCGTTTTGCGCAATCCGATGCATAAGCGCAGCTTGATCAACCAGCCCCATTTCTACGGGATTGGTAAGTGGATCAAGCACCGCCTGTTCGAGCGCAGTGCGGCGCCCATCCCAGAAGAAGGCGGACTCTTTCGCGGCCGCAATGTTCACCAGGCTAGGCGTATTGCGCGTACCGGTGCGCCCATACGTGCCGATCGCTACCGCGCGCCCATCGGTATACGACTTGTCTGGCATATGGCAAGAGGCACAACGTATGGTGCCCTCGGTACCCAGACTTGGGTCGTTGAAAAGTTGCTTGCCCAGCGCGATCCGTTGAGCAAGTTGCATGGGGTCAGGCGATGCCCACGCGGTCAGATGCAACCCTAAAACCGCGAGTACCCCGGCGATAACACCGGCACCCCATTAGCCCGACAAAACGTACTCGCGACATCCTGCGCAACACTCCTGTCACCGATCGGCATTTACATCGTCACAAAACGCAACGTCGCACCGCTGGCTTTCAGTGTGCTGGTCACTACGGTCTTTTCGGGGGCATCGCTGACCACCATCACGATGATGCCTTTCAGCGCATCGACCTTAAGCTGCTTGGCCACGTCGGCGAGGAACGCGGTGGTCTGCTTGGGATCGGGGCCTTCCCAAGATCAGCATTCCACCTGGCAGCACGATAGGTCCAATCGCGTGCACCACCGAATCCACTTCGTTTGCGCTGCGCGTTGTCGTGCACGCCGAGCACGCGCGCCCAGCCATCGGGCGTGGAATCCCTTCCATCGAGCAGCCACTGGCTGCCCTGCCGCTGGTCGAACGTGCCCAATTGCGCCAATCCCATATCCACGATGACGGTGGGAATGGCCGAATCCAGCGCGACTTCCGGACGGTACAAGGCCACGGGTGGATCGCCGGCAGGAAGCGCGGCGGGCAAGGGTGGCGTGCCTTCCGCGGGTATCGGCGTGGTGGGCGCGGGTGTCGGCGTTGGTGTTGGCGTCGGCGTCGGCGTCGGGGTGGGAGTCGGAGTCGGAGTAGGCGTAGGAGTTGGGGTAGGCGTAGGCGTAGGCGCCGCAGCAACCGGAAGTGTGGAACGCAGATACCAATTGCTCGACGTACCAGCCGTCTGGCCACCTTCGAACAGATAGTAGGTATACGCGCCTGCCTGCAGCGATCCGCCATTGAGCGAAAACGCCGTGCTTGGAATGCTTGCGCCATTGACGGCTTCCACCAGCAGAATGCCGTTGCCGGTGGTGAGCCCGCCTGCGCCGCCGGCGTTGTTGACGTGAATGCTGGTGCTGCCGCTGGCCGTACCACCCATGAGTATCAGCTTGTCGGACGGCGCGCTGTCCGTGCCAAGCACCGTGTTGAGCAGCAGCTTGGCCTGATTGCCGGCGTAGTTGCCGGCGATGGTGAAGGTATTGGCCGCCGTCGAGCCGCCGTTGGTGAGATCGATGGTGCCCGCATTGGTCACGGTCACCAGGTCGCCGCTGGTGTACGGCACGATGCCGCCGTTGGCGCCGTTGCCGGCGAGCAAGGTGCTGCTGGCGTCGATCGTCACGTTGCCGGTGCCGGTGGCGGCGTTGCCGACGATCATCGTGCCGTCCATGTTCAGTGTCGAATTATTGGTGACGTTTACCGTTGGCCAGTTGGCGAACCCGGCGATACCGGTAACGGTGGCGCCATTGAAGCTCAGCGTATCGGTGGATGCGCCCGCGCTGGTCACTGTGCCGGTAAGGTTGAACGTGCCCTGGATCTGCGCGGTGTTGAACGCGCCGCTGCCGCTCCAGTTCCAGTCGCCGCCTTGCGCCTGCAAGGTCTTGAAGCGCGTGAATGCATTGGTGACGTTGCCGGTGCCTTGCAGTATCACCGTGCTGGGATTGGTGCCGCCGCCGCCATCGGCCGATCCGACAATGGCCGAACCGGTCTGCAAGATTAGCGTGTTGACGCCAAGCCCCATCTGCACCGCCACGCCGCTGTTGCTTTGGAGCAAACCGGCGTTGACGACGGTGCTGGTGCCATTGAGCGTGCGCACGGCGGCGCCCGATTGCGCGATGATCTTGCCGCCGGCCAGGTTCTGGATATTCGCGCTGAAACTGGAGCCGGCCGTATTGGAAAACACTGCATCCGAGGTGGTGCCCTGCGCCTGGATGGTGCCGCTGTTGACCAGCTTGTCGTTGTTGCCTTGCAGGTACACGGTGGGGCTGCTGGCGCCGGTGGTCAGCAACGTACCGGTGTTGGTGACGCTGCCGTTCTGCCCAAGAATCGACATCGCGCGCGCATTGCTGCCGGAAGTGCTGATCGAACCGTTGTTGACCAGCGTGTTGTTGATCTCGCCGACATTGGTCTGGCCCCACGCCGCCGTCATGCCATACGCGTTGGGGCCGGCGGTGGTGATCGTGCCGTTGTTGATCAGCGTATTGCCGTTGCCGTTCGCCGCCATGCCGTCGTTGTAGGCACCGGTGGTGGCGATGCTGGCGTTCGCCGCATTGGTCAGCGTGTTGTTGTCGCCGGTGCCGAGCAATACGGCGCCGCGATTGGTGCCGCTACCGCCGCCGCCGGTGAGCGCCAGCGTGCCGCTGTTGGTGATCTGGCTGGCGTGATCGACACTGAAACTCACCGGACTGACGCTGCGTGCGTCGGTGAAATTCACATCGCTGTTGATGGTGATGGTGACGTTCGAGCTGCCTGCTTGCGCAAGCACGGGTACCACGCCGCTGCCGCTGCACGTTACCGACGTACCGGTGGCGGGCGCGGTGCCGGTGCACGTGGCATAAAGCACGCTTGGGTGGCAAAGCGAAAGCAGCAGCGCCGGCGTGGCGGCGAATACGTAGCGGGGCGTGTGCCAGGGATGAAAAGGGTGGCGCCTTGCATGTACGTGACGCGACATATGCATACCTCCTGCGTTCCTGCGGATGGAAATGCTTTCTGTAACGGTCATGGTGGACGTCTAAGACGCTTCGTCCACGCTCGCAAGATGTTCCCCTTGACGCTTGCGCGGGCCCTTTTTAACCAATCGGTGTCAAGAACAGGTGAAAGATGTGCTCTGCACCGTCCGGAGCCGGCATGGCGTATTTGGCTGTCATGGACATTATGGCCACGTATGGCCTCACATAAATGATGACGCAAAGTCTTGCGCAAGCGCGTATCGTACGCGGGCGCATATCCACATATGCGTACTTGCGCGAACGCCTATCGGCGCGGCCGGTATCGGTGTTCCAGGGGGCGCGGTCACCTAACGCGACAACGGGAGACCCAAGGCTATGAAGACTCGACTGCTCATCGCAGTGGCGGTGATGGCGTTCGCTACCTGTGCATTCGGGGCGACCCCCACCACGCTCAAGCTGCAACGAGGAGGCACCACCGTACCCGTCACCACGCCGCTTGGCGGCGCACCGCTGACCAGCCTGGAACTGGACCCGGCCATGAGCGGCGGCGACACCGATTCGGGCGATGGACTGGGCTTTGCATCGAAGCAGGTCGTCAATCGCACGATTGCCCGCGGACACGCAGGCAGCAACCGGACGGGACATGCCGCGCGCGCCAAATCGAGCCCGGAACTGCTCGGCGGCCTCGACGGCCTCAACTTTCACGACCAGCGCTATGCCAATGGCGGCAATCAGTTTTCGGTGGAACCGCCGGATCAAGGGCTGTGCGCCGGCAATGGATTCGTGGTGGAAAGCGTCAACGATGTGCTGGCGATCTACGACAAATCCGGCAACAAGCTGGTCGGGCCGGTCGATCTCAACACGTTCTACGGCTATCCGGCGGCGATCAATCGCAGCACCGGTGCATACGGACCGGAAATCACCGATCCTTCGTGCTACTACGACGCGAGCACGCAGCGCTGGTTCCAGGTGGTGTTGACGCTCGATCGCATCGGCACGACCTCATCACTGGCCGGCACCAATCACCTGGATATCGCGGTGAGCCAGACCGCCGATCCCACCGGCGCCTGGAACATCTATCGCTTGCCGGTGCAGAACAACGGCACGCAGGGCACGCCGGATCACGGTTGCGCGGGCGGATACTGCCTGGGTGACTACCCGCACATCGGCGCCGATGCGAATGCGATCTTCCTGACCACCAATGAGTTCGCCTTGTTCGGCTCCGGTTTTTACGGCGCGCAGATCTATGCCATCTCCAAGCAGGCCTTGGCGTCGGGCGCCGCATCGCCGAACGCGGTGCTGTTCAACGGCGGCGATCCGAGCATTCCGGCACCGGCGTTCACGGTGTGGCCGGCGATCTCATCCGGCCGGCAATATGCCGCCGCCCATGGCGGCACCGAATACCTGTTGAGTTCGGACGCCGTGTTCTACGACTCGGGCACTTCCACCACCATCTGGTTGTGGTCGGTGTCGAACACGCAGGCGATCGACAGCATGCCGACAAACCTGACGCTGAACGTCGCGCCGCTGGCCGTGCAGCAATATGCGGTGCCGAGCAGCCTGGCCCAGCAGAAACCCGGCAGCACGCCGCTGCGCGATTGCTTTGCATTGACCGGTTGCGCGCCGACCTATCTGGGCTATCCCAATCACGTCTATTCCACGCCGCGCGAGCTGGCAGTGAACGACTCGCGCATGCAGCAGGTGAGCTATGCCAACGGCAAGCTGTGGGGCACGCTGGATACCGACGTATTGCTGAGTGACGGCAGCCATGGTTCGGGCATCAACTACGTCGTGATCAATCCGGATTCCGGCCACATCTTCGCCAACGACACGCTGGCGCTGCCCGATGCCAACCTCACCTACGGCGCGGCAGCGGTCACGCAAAGCGGACGCGGCGTGATCACCTTCACCGTGGTCGGCCCCAACGATTATCCCAGCGCCGGCTATGCCAGCCTGGATGCGAAGATCGGCGCCGGCGACGTGCATATCGCCGCGGCGGGCGCAGGGCCGTGGGATGGCTTTACCGGCATTCCCTACCTGGGCGATAACCGCCCGCGCTGGGGCGATTACGGTGCGGCCGCGGCCGATGGCAATACGATCTGGCTTGCATCGGAGTACATCGCGCAAACCTGCAGCCTGACCGAATATCTGAGCGCTCCACTGTTTCAATGCGGCGGTACGCGCGGTGCGTTGAGCAATTGGGCGACGCGTATCTCGGCGATCGGGTTCTGAGCTGGCGGCAGGGCTCGCTCAAGGGAAATGGCAGAGTGCGGGCGAATGCCCGCACTCCGCTTTCAACTCAGCTCAACCGGCTTGTCATCGGCACATGTTGTGCTCAAAGGACGAGAGCGAGCTGCTCCATTGCGGGATGTTGCCCATGATGTCGATGATCGTGTAGTCGGGGTTGACGGCATTCACGAAATTCTGCTTGGCCTGGCGTGCGCTGAAGTTGAACCCTCCCGCGCGCGGGTCGGTGGATTGCCAGGTGTAGTACTTGCAGGAACGACCCGAGCCATGGGATGCATCGGGGTTGGGAACGATGGACATGGTTTTACGACCGTTGTGGCGCGCCCAGTTGATGGCCTCCCATGCACCTTTCGTGGCCCACTCTTTGCCTGCGGGCACGCTGGCGCTCACGATCGGCATGTGGGCCGCACCATTGCTCCAGTGTTGCTGTTCGGCGTCGGCCCAGCACTGCAGGTAGGTGGAAACACTCATCCAGGTCTGGAACGCGGCGATACCGGCATCGTCATTTTCAGAGAAGGAAAACAGTTCCCCGTCATTGATCTGCGGAATGATCTTCAGTCCGCTCATGTTGTGAAACCGCGCATAGTCGTAGCAGGTAGTCGCGCCGTTATAACGATAATCGTTGAAAATGCCCTTGCTGGCGAAGAACTTCAAATAGACGCTGTTCCTTGCGCCGTAATTTCCCCACTTTTGAACAATCTGGGCCGCCTTGGACAGGACGTTCGGATCCTGGATGTCCAGAATGATCATGAATTTGTTGCTTTTAAGAATATCGTCGCGTTCTGAATTGATCTGGCCCAGCATGCCATCCAGCGTCTGCATGGTGGTGTTGCTGAAAGTGTTGTTCACCAGATTGCCGTGGCTGCCATAAATCTTGAGCTTGGTATGTTGCCAATGGTCGGCAGTCTCCTGATTGATCCAATGCGCCCCGGGAGCCCAGCCATTGGCACCGTCGATGGGGTTGTAATTGCCGCCGGCAAAGTCATCGCGGGTGGTGCGGTTGGCGATCTGGTCATGCGTGACCATGACCTGTCCATCTTTGGAAAGCCGCAGGTCGAGTTCAACGCCTGCCAGGCCGAAGTCATAGGCGCGCTGCACGGCCCAGAAGGAATTTTCCGGCAGATTCCATTGATCGTTGGCATCGTGAAAGATGCCGCGATGGGCAATGAGGGTCGAGGCCGAGACCACGACAGGCGCAAACACGGCGGCGATGGCAAGTGCCGCCTTGAAGTACTTCGTTACCTTGGCGGAAGAGGTGGCGGCGCCGTGGTTAGACGCGTTGTCGCTGCGCTTGAACAGATGTTTCATGACAAATCCTTTCAGTCGAATGGAAGAGTGGATTCGGGTTGGTTCTTGCAATCGGGCATGGGTGAAACCAGGCGTGCAGACGTCCGCATCGGCGCGAAGCGTCGAAGTTCGATAACAAATGGAAATCCCTGTCTTAGTGTTTTCTAGCGGCCTTTGTGCCCGCGCCGGGCCGCATCGCCATACGTTTTTTAGGTAATGCGAAGGGATGCTTTACGGTTCATCTGGATGGTGGTTCCTCCAAAAGAGCGTGCTGCAAGGTGATGGCGGGAAAGCCTGGAATTTGGCTTGATTTCTGCGCCGGAAACATGTCCCGTCGGGTCGAAAAACTGGCCTGAAGCGTAAATTGCGGGCGAATTCTCGCGCTGTGTGTTTGGTGCATTGATAGGATGGCGTGCGTCATATTTCTCGCTTCTTGCCTCACGTCATCCCGGCGAAGGCTGCTGGACGTAGCGCGCAGCGCGGAGAACATCCGAAGGATGGCCCTGAAGGGGTGAGCGAAGCGAATCATCCAGTGCCTTCTGCCGCTCTGTAAGTCGCTGGATCCCAGCTTTCGCTGGGATGACGGATCGGTAGTGCGAATGTGCAGGCAAAAATCATGCATTTGGGTTATGTGCCGGTTTCTTGCATGGCTATAACTGGATTCCGGCCTTCGCCGGAATGACGTGAGGTAAAGGAAATTTCGCATGCACATGCCCGCATCGACGCAAAACGTCGAAGTTCGATAACGCATGAAAACCCTGTCTTGGTGCGAAAACGGCTATACGGTTTATTCGAACAACCGCTCCTTCAACGGCACCAGCGCGGCGCCGATCGCCGATGCGTCGCCATTGGTTTCGGCCAGTACCAGCTTGGGCCGGTCGGGGCCCATGCCGTAACGATGGATGTCGAGAAAGCGCACGCGATCGATCAGCAAGCGGCCGAGCGGCAGCGGCAACTGGCCGCCGAACACGATCGCTTCCGGATCGAACAGGCCGGCCAGTGCGTTGATGGTGCGGTTGAGCGCGGGCAGTACGCGCTGGATCCACAGTTCCACGCCCGGCCAGGTGGCGTCGAAGCGCTGGCGCAAATCCTCCACCGAATCGACCATCACGCCGTGCATTCTCAATTCATCCATCAGCGAACGCAGCGTCGGGCGATGCGCGGCTTCCTCGGAAGTGAACAAGGTGAGTTCGCCCGCGTTGCCGCGCGTGCCGAACAAGGGTTTGCCGCCGAGCACAATGCCCGCGCCGAAGCCATAGTTGAACGCGAGGTAGGCGAAGTTCTGCGCCCACAGGCCGGCGCCCAGCAAGCTCTCGCCGATCGCCGCGGTGGTGGCATTGTTTTCCAGCCACACCGGTAGCTGGAAGGCTTCTTCCAGGATCGGCACCAGGTCGACCAGCGACCAGTCCTGCAGAGGTTCGGACGCATTGACCTGGCGGCGGCCGGCCACGAAAAAGCCGGCAATCGCCACGCCCACGCCGAGCAGGCGTTCGCGCGCCACGCCGTTGCGCGCCAATACGCGCTCCAACGCATCGCCGACCGCGCTCAACGACGCCTTGCGATGCGTAGGGGGCGTGCGGATATGGACCTCTTCCAGGATATGGCAACCCATGTCGGCCAGGCACAGCGTGATGGAATCGGTGTTGATCGATACGCCGGCGGTGTAGGCCGCTTCGCGTGCCAGCTCGATGCGTGGGCTGGGCTGGCCGCGTCCATTGCGGATGGTGGCGCCGGCGCGCAGCAACCCGCGTTCGATCAACTGCTCTACCAGGCGATGCACGGATTGCTGCGCCAGCTCGGTCTGGGTCGCGATGGCGGCGCGCGCGATGGTGCCGTGGCGGCGCACGATGTCCAGGATCATGCGTTCGCTGGGAGAAAGCACCAGGCTGCCCGCGCGCCTGGGTTGTGCGCGTTTCGATGCGGCGCCGGTTCGCTTCTTGGTGTTCGTACTCATGATTCCCATGCACTCCACGGCAACGGTTTCATCTCGGTGGCGATCATCATGGCGGGCTCGACGCATCACGCAATGCGCACCAGAACGGCATCGCCACCTGCATCAGCGCGGGCGTACCGGCGGCGACACGCAGGGTGTCTGCGTGCACGGACGCGGCGGACTCGACGATCAACCCGGCTTCACGGCACAGCACCATGCCGGCGGCGATGTCCCACACATGCGTGTGATCCTCGAAATAGCCGTCCACGTAACCCAATGCCGCAAAGCCCAGACCGATACTGGCGCAACGATACCCGGTGGCGGTCCATTGATGTTGCCTCAGATGCGTTTCCAGCGCGGACGTCTGGGTGATGTCCCAGCGCGCGTTGCTGCCGATGGCGGCGATGCGCACGTCGGGGAACGGCACGCTGCGTGCGACCGGTTTGCCATCGACGAACAGGCCCAGGCCTGTCGCGGCGGTCACGGTCATGCCGAGCACGGGATAACGGATGGCGCCGATGATCGGCTCGCCCTCGGCGACGTACGCCACGGCGACACTCCATAGCGGGGAGCCGCGCAGGAAATGGCTGGTGCCGTCGATCGGATCGAGCACCCAGGCACATGCATCCGCTGTGCCGCCCAGCTCTTCACCCACGACGGCGTCACCGGGAAGGTGCATGGCCAGTTCGTTGCGCAGCAGGCGTTCCACCGCGGTGTCCGCTTCGCTGGCGAAATCCATGCGGCCTTTACTTGTGGTGGCCAGCTGTTCGCGTGCGTCGAAATAGCGGCGCGCGAGCTGCCCGCCGCGTTCGGCAAGCTGCGTGGCCAAGGCGAGGCGGGCGGGCAGGTCGATCATGCCTGGGCCTCAGCCAGAACGGATGCGATGCGTTCGCCGCTAGCGCCGTCGAAACAGCAGATTGCATCGGCAGGAAATCCCAGTCGCAACGTTTCGCCGAGCTGGCATGGACGCCGGCCACGGTCGATCGCGAGTACGCGTTGGCCACCGATGCGCGCGTAGATCACGCGATGGCTGCCCAGGTCTTCCACTGCCTCCAGCGTCGCGACGATTCCGTCCGGTGCGTCGAGCGCGATGGCTTCCGGGCGAATGCCGATCATCATCGGCGTCGGTTGGCTCGCGTATTGCCCCAGGTACAGACGGCCGCCATGCTCGATCGTTGCGTAGTCGCCTTCGTGGCACGCCTTCAGCACATTCATGGGCGGCGTACCGATGAATCCGGCGACGAAGGTGGTGCGCGGCTGGTGATAAAGCGCGGCGGGCGTGCCGGCCTGTTCGACGCGGCCCTGGTTCAACAGCACCACGCGGTCGGCCAGCGTCATCGCCTCCACCTGGTCGTGTGTGACGAAGATGGTGGTGGCGCCGATCTCGTTGTGCAGCCGGCGCAGTTCCATGCGCATGTCGTGGCGCAGCTTGGCGTCGAGGTTGGACAGCGGTTCGTCGAACAGCAGTACGCGCTGGCGGCGCGCGATGGCCCGCCCGATCGCGACGCGCTGGCGCTGGCCGCCGGACAGTTGCGCCGGCTTGCGCTGGAGCATGTCGCGCAAGCCCAGCAGCTCCGCCGCTTCGCCGATGCGACGCTCGCGTTCGGCGCGATCCAGGCCAGCCAGCTTGAGCGCATAGCCGATGTTGTCGCGCACGCTCATATGCGGATAAAGCGCGTAGTTCTGGAACACCATGGCGCAGCCGCGGTTTTGCGGCGGCGTGCGCGTCATGTCGATACCGCCGATATGCACCGTGCCGTGGTCGGCTTCTTCCAGGCCGGCGATCACACGCAGCAGGGTGGATTTGCCGCAGCCGGAAGGGCCGAGCACCACGGTGAATTCGCCGGCGGCGAAATCGATATCGAGCCGGTCCATGACGGCGCGCTGGCCGAAGCGCTTGGACAGGCCGTGTACCTGGATCGCCGTGCCGCTCATTTGCCCACTCCCGTCACGCCGCGCACGAACCAGCGCTGGGTCAGCCCGATCACCACCAGCGGCGGTGCCAGTGCGACCAGCGCCGCCGCCATCACCAGGTTCCACTCCGGCGGCTGTCCGGTTTCGGTCGGCAGAAAGGTCGAGATGCCGAGCGCGATGGTGCGCATCTCGGGCCGGCTGGTGGCGACGAGAGGCCACATGTAGTCCTTCCAGGTGGTAAGAAAAACGATGGTGCCGAGCGCGGCGAAATTCGCCTTGGACAAGGGCAGCAGGATGTCGATGAAGAAACGCAGCGGCCCGGCGCCGTCCATGCGCGCCGCTTCGGCCAGTTCCGCCGGCACGGTGAGATAGAACTGGCGAAACAGGAAGGTGCCGGTAGCCGAGGCCATCAGCGGCAGCGACAGGCCGGCGTAACTGTCCAGCAGATTGAGCGACAGGTGCAGCTGCAACCCGGTAATGGCCAGCAGCGTGGTGCGCAGCGGTTCGAACAGGTCGGAAGCCACGCCGTAGGTCGGCACGATGCGCACTTCCAACGGCAGCAGCAAGGTGATGAAGGTGCCCCAGAAAACCACATGGCGAATGCGCGAGCGGAAATAGACTGCGGCGAACGCGCTGGTGGAGGCCAGCGCCAATTTGCCGACCACCACGATCAGCGACACCACGCAGCTGTTGAGCAGCATATGGCCGATATCCGCGCGATGGACGACGGCGCCCAGGTTTTCCCAAAGCCGGTCGCCGGGCCGCAGCGCCAGGCCGTGCTGAAGAATCTGCTGGCTGGTGACCGAAGCGGAGCACAGTGCGAGATAGATCGGCCCCAGGGCGAACACCAGGCTCAGCAGCAAACATGCGAAGGTGGCGGCTTTCAGCAGGGGATGACGTTCGACCATCTCAATCCTCCCGCTTCGCCTGGCGTTCGAACAGCATGAACTGCACCGCACTGGCGGCCAGCACCAACACCATCAGCAGCATCGACAGCGCCGAAGAACCGGAAAGATCCAGGCCGATAAACCCATCGCGATAAATCTTGTACGCCAGAATGTCGGTGGCGCCGCCGGGGCCGCCTTGCGTCATGGTGTCGACGATGGCGAAGCTGTTGGTGATCGAATCGATCAGGTTGATGGTGGCGACAAAGAACAGCTGTGGCCGGATCATCGGAATCTGGATATCGACAAAGCGGCGCAGCGGGCCGGCGCCATCGATCGCCGCCGCGGCGGTGTAGTCGCCGGGAATCGAGCGCAACGCCGCCACCAGCACGATGAAGTCGAACGGAATCTGCGTCCATGCAAACGCGAACACCACCATCGCCATGGCCTGCGCGGCATGGAGATGCGGCTGCCAGAAACCGGGCCACACGGTGTTGAGGTAACCCATCAGGCCGATGCTTGGGCTGGCGGCGACGCGGAGAATCACGCCCAGCACCGAGCCGGCCACCGCATAGGGCCAGATCAGCAGATAGCGGAACACCTTGCCGCTGCGCTGGTGCAGTTCCACCATCCAGGCCAGCAACAGCGCGATGCTTACCGACACGGCCACGCCCAGCAGCGAGAATAGCGCCGTGATGAGCAGCGATGCGTAGAGGCTGGCGTCCTTCAGTTCACGCGCGTAATTATCCAAGCCGACGAAGGCGGCGCAATGGCCGAACGGACACTCCAGATGAAAGGACCACCACAATCCCTTCAACGTCGGCCAATAGAAGAACAGAGTGATCAATACGAGTTGCGGCAGGCCGAGCGCCAGCGGTGTCCAACGGCCATGGAAGCGTGCGCTCGTTTTCATGGCGTGCTTCCCGAGCCGTACGTAGCCTGGAAACGTTCCAGCAACCGATTGCCGCGTGCCTGCGCACGCGCGAGTGCCTGATCCACGCTTTCGCGGCCGGCCAATGCGCGCTGCACTTCTTCCTGCCAGATCAGGCGAAACAGCGACATGAAACCCAATTGCACGCCGGCGTCATAGGGGTTGCCGGGCAGGGCCATCGAGGCCAGTCCGATCCGGATCGCATCCGGTTCGGCCGTGCTGGCGAGCCGTTGTTCGGCTTCGCGCGTCAATGGCAGATAGCCGGTGCGCGCCGAGAAAAAAAGCTGCTGCTGCGGCTGGCGCAGATAAGCGAGGAAACGCGCCACCGCTGGATAGACCGCCGGGTCTTTTCCCTTGAACACCCACAGCGACGAACCGCCGATCGTATTGCCATAGCGAGTGGTGCCCGCATACACCGGCAAGGCGCCGACTTCGGCATCGACGATACCGGCCTTGGCCACGATCGCATAAGCGCCGGTGGCGTCGATCACCATGGCGCATTCGCCATCGGCAAAGGCCAGGGTCTGGTCGTTGGCGTGGGTCATGATGGCGGGCAGCAGCAGGCCTTGCGCATGCCAGCGCAACACGTCGCGCATGTAGCGGCGATGGATGCCATCGGCAAACAGATAGCGCGCGGCCAGGCCATCGTGTCCGTTGTTGGCGCTGGCGATGGGCGCGCCTTGTGCCGCGTTGGTCTGCTCCAGCATTTTCCATGGCGTGTAGTCCGCCACCGCGGGGCAGGTTTCGCCGTGCGCCTTGAGCGCCTGCAGCGCCTGTCCGAACGCTTCCCAGGTTTGCGGCAATGCGCGTATGCCGGCCGCAGCGAGTTTCTTGCGATTGGCGTACAGCACCAGGGTGGATGCGCTGAACGGTTGCGATAGCAGATGTCCATCCGGCGTGGCGTAGAAGCGGCGGATGCTGTCCAGGTAGTCGGCGTCGTCGGCACGATGGCCGGTGTCCTTCATCAGCGCATCCACCGGATAGATGGCGCCGCTGCGCAGCATGTCGGCAGTGCCGACGTCGTAGATCTCCACCAGAGCGGGTTGCTGGTCGGCGCGATACGCCGCCACCGCCTTGCGCAGGGTCTGTTCGTAACTGCCTTGCGGCAGGCAGCGCACGTGATCTCGGCGGTTGGCTTGATTGAAGCCGGCGCACAGTTCGTCGATGCTTTGCGCATAGAGGCCGCCATGCGCATACCAGAATTCAAACTCCGCCGCGCAGCCGGTCGCCGGTGCCGCGGCCATGCACGCCGACAGCATCCAGGCAAGCCAAAGGCTGGCGGCGCGACGCGTCATGCGGTGTGGTCCTGGCGGCGCAGGAAGAACAGGTTGTCGAACGCCTGCATGTCGATAAACGTGCAGAACTCCGGTGCGCCGAGCGTGATGATGCCGGTGGGCGACACCAGCTCCTGATAAAGCTCGCTGTGAAACGCCAGCGCCTGTTTCACCGATTCCAGGCTCATCGACTTGATGAGGTAGGAATGCGTCATATGGAAGGTATAGCTGTCGTGCCACGGTGTGCGGAATCCCAGATACGTCGCCAGGCGATCGCGCAGATCGCGCAGCTTGCTCGCTTCATCGGCATCGGCAGGCACCAGGCTCATCGCGCCGATCATCAGTTGCTGGTCGGGCTCGGCCAGTTTCATGCGCAGCGGCAGCTCGCAACCGAGATCGAATACGCGCAGCTTGTTGGCCATATGGCGGGTGCATTCGGCCAGCGTCGCGTTGAGCGGCAGCTCCGCCGGCCAGCGCTCGCGCGTGCGGTTGAGATCATTGACGCCTTCGAACACCGTCATGTGATAGCTCTCCGGCGGCAGCATCGCGAGCGCGTCGGCGTGGGGCGCGGCCTTGATCCGGTCGCGCACCGCGGTCAGCGCGTCGGACAGCGGCGTGAACAGCGGCACGTGGCAGATAAGCGTATTGCCGGCGTAACGCAGCACGTTGCCATGCGCGTCGAACTTCTGGTCGAGGTGGGTGAGCGGCTGGTGGTATTTGCTGAGCATGGATGGCGGATGTCCAGATGGATGCGGCGAACGGCTACGCCTTACAGCGCGTGCGGCGTGTATTTCACACCCAGCCAATAGGTACGCCCGATCGAGAACGTGTCCTTCAACAGATCATGCGCCGGTCCGGTGACGCTGGTCACCGGCGAGCGGGTGAGGTTGGCGATCTCGAAGAACGTCTGAACGTCGCTGCCGAAGTCCTGATGCACGCGCAGGTCGATCTCCTTGCGTGCCTTCCAGTACACATCCTGGCTGGAACGCGCGCTATCGACCAGGCGCAGGGCACGCGAGGTCCAGTGATAGCCGAGGTCCACGCCGAAACCGCCGTGGTTGTAGAACACGCTGAAGTTGCGAATCTGTCCGGGTTGGTTGACCAGGCCATCGATGATGCGCGTCGCGCCGGACGCGGTGATGGCATCCAGGCGGCCGCGCAGGAAGGTGACGTTGCCGTTGTAGCCCACGCCGCTCAGCCAGGGCGAAAGCCAGCTCAAGCTGCCCTGCACGAAGTTGAGTTCAACGCCATTGAGCTGCGAGCGCGATGCATTCATCGGCTGCGAAATGGCCGCGATGCGATTGGCGCCATCGAAGAACACGCTGCCAATGCTGTTCAACGTATAGATCTCGTTGGCGATCCGCTTATGGAACGCCGCGGCCGACAGCAGGCTGTCATAAGGGAGATACCATTCCGCCGAGGTGTCGAAGTTGGTCGACAGGCGCGGCTTGATGTCCGGATTGCCGCGCGTGACGCCGACGCTGCCGTCGGTGTTCTGGCTGTAGGTGGTGTTGGGCGCGTAGTCGTCGTAGGTCGGGCGGCCGATGGTCTTGCTGGCAGCTGCTTTCAGGCGCACGGCGTCGGTGGCGTTGTAGACCAGTGAGACGGCGGGCAGGGTGAAGTCGTAGCTTGAACGGCTGGTCTGCGGCTGCCACTGCGTCACGCCGCCTGCCACCTGTCGCACGTTGCCGGTGGTGGATAGCCACGTATCGTCCTGGCGCAGGCCGAGCAAGACGCTCAGGCGATCGGTCTTGTAGCTGCCCATCAGGTAGGCGGCAGCGGTGTCCTCTGCATGCGAGTAATTGCTCTGCATGCTGTTGTTGTAGTTGCTGCCGTAGGCCGTTGCATGCGTGCTTGCGGCAAGCTGCGCCGACGCCTGGTTCGGGTCGATATACAGGAACGGCACATTGGTGCCTGGCATCAACACACTGGATACTGTGCCGGCACCAGCCAGCGTATCGCCCGCCGAGGTGGGCACGAACTGCTGATAGAACTCGTTGTAGCGATGATGCAGGCGACGGCCGTCGATGCCGGCGGCGTAGCCGAAGCCGCGCGCATCGGCGTCCATGTTCTGGCGGAAATCCAGTTTCAGGTCGCCCACGCTGTCGTCGATGCGGATGTTGTCGTTGCGCCAGTACACCGCGTTGAAATGATTCAGGTTGGTGAAGTTGCCTGGGTTGGCGAGGTTGAAGGCGGGCTGGAATCCCGACGTGTCGTAGCTCATCCCCAGGCCGGGCGTGCCGCTGATCGCCACGCCATTGGCGCCGTTGTACTTGAATGCGCCATAGGCGTATTTGTTCAATGCCGCGGGATTCCAGTCGCTGGCATCGGAATAGGCGGCGCGTGCCGAGAACACCTTGTCATCGCCGATGTGCCAGTCGAAACCGCTCTGCGCAAATTTATCTTCGCGCTTGATCATCGCCTGTGCGCGGCCGATCTCCGATTCGCCCAACGCGAATCGGCCGGAGGTGGCGGTCTGGTCCAGCACCGGGTTGGCGCCGGTGGAGCGGCTGCCGTCGAGAATGATTTCGTTGCGTTGGGAACGCACGGTTTCGTCATTGACGCCGAAGGACAGGAAGCCATACATGTTCGGCGCGAACTTCGCTTCCAGCTTGCCGTCCAGGCCCTTGCGCTGCATGTTTTCCGGAAAGCGCCAGTATTTGTCCTGCTGTGGCACGGCGATGCCGTTGCCGAACCGGGGGCCGCCGGTGCCCGGGTTGTTCGCGTTGCTGCCGTTGGCGTTGTAGAAGTTGTAGAAAATGTTGTCGCTGGTCATGTGACCGAGCGAATACAGGTTGCGATCTTCGTAGTTGGCCGCGAGCACGACACCGATGGTGTGATTCGGGCCAAAGGTGGCGCTGAGCACGGCATCGCCTTTGCGCGCCAGGCCTTCGTTCGCCGACAACGCGTGGCCGGTGCCGGTCTGGTGGCCGAGCGCCGCGGTGACGCTTGCGTAGGTATGTCCCTGATTATCGAAGGCGCTGCGCGTGACGATGTTGATCGAACCGCCGACGGCGTTCGGATCCTGGTCCGGCTGCCAGGTCTTGTACACATCCACTTCCTGCACCAGCGACGCCGGCAGCAGGTCGGTGCGTATGCCGCGGCTGACGCGATCGGTGGTCGCCATCGGCGCGCCATCGAGGGTGATGCTGTTGTAGCTGGCGTCCAGACCGCGAATGGCGATCTGTTGCGCCTCGTCGCGGCCATTGACGTTGTCGGCATTGAAGCTGGTGGACACGCCGACCACGCGCTGCACCGCCTGCGGCACATTCAAGCTCGGCAGCGCCTGGATCTGTTCGGTGGTGGTGACGTCCATGACGCGGTCCTGCGTCTGCTTGGCGGCGATGGCGATGCCGGTGCGCGCCACCTGGCCGTTGACCTGCACGTTGGCGAGCGTCTTGGCGTTGGGCTTTTCGAGCGGCGTGCCGGTTTCATCGGCATGGCTGATTGGCGGTAGCGCAGCCAGGATGGCCAGCGCCAGGACGGATAGCCGGCGGCCGCGCTGTCGTTCGGTGTGCTTGAGCATGTGCTTCCCCAGGTTCGGATGGCTTGGCCTGACGATCGGTGTCGTCGGCGCTGACCCCGGAAACAATATCACTCATCATGTGTCATATTGTTGACAGCGATGCCGTCGAAGCAAAAGTCCCTTGTTGGCTGGCTTTTGTCCCTGATAGGACATTGAAAAATAGCGATGAAGTGGGCTACGGCGTATGCGTTGCGTGCCGCAAATTGTCTCGATTGGCTCATTTCCAATGCCACTGGCCTGGAAATAATTAACATTGAGAGTAATATTTGCCGGCGCCATTCCGCGCGTCTTCCGAGCTAGCACGCATGGCGTTTCGCCTTTCCGATCGTTGGGTATGGGATTTCTGGTTTGCGCAGGAGGGCGGGCGCACGCATCTGTTCTTTCTGCAGGCGCCAAAGTCGTTGGGCGATCCCAACCAGCGTCATTGGCACGTCTCGATCGGACACGCCGTATCCGAAGACCTGGTCAACTGGACCGAAGTGGATGAGGCGTTGCGCCCGGCGGCATCGCCCGCGTGGGACGACTACACCACCTGGACCGGCATGGTGGTCCAGGCGCCGCAAGGACACTGGCTGATGTTCTACACCGGCACCAGCCGCGAAGAGGAAGGATTGATCCAGCGCATCGGCCTGGCTTCGTCACCGGATATGTATCGCTGGGAACGCGTTTCGGACCATCCCGTTCTGCAATTGCCGGACAACACGCTGTACGAGACGCTCGACAAGGGCGTGTGGTACGAACAGGCCTGCCGCGATCCGTGGGTATTTCCCGATCCCGATGGCCGCTGCTGGCACATGGTATTCACCGCGCGCGAACCGAACGGCCCAAGCATCGGTCGCGGCGTGATCGGTCACGCCACGTCCGATGATCTCCATCAATGGACTTTGCAACCGCCGCTGTTCCGTTCACGCGTGTTCGCGCATCTGGAAGTGCCGCAGATTTTCCAATGGCAAGGCCGCTGGTATTGCCTGTTCTGCACGGCCGCAAACTTGATCGACGGCGACTACGCCAGCGCCGCGATGTCGCAACCCATGACCGGCACGCATTACCTGATGGCCGATCATCCGCTGGGCGAATGGCGTCTTGTGAACGGCGATTTTCTGGTCGGCGATCCGCAGGGAAGGCTTTATGCAGGGCGCATAGTGCCTGCGCGCGATGGTTCGCTTTGCTTCATGGCGTTTCTCAAGAACGACGAGCACGGCAAGTTCGTGGGCGAGCTATCCGATCCGTTGCCGGTGAGCGTGCGCGAGGATGGGTCGCTGCATGTCGATGCGTCGTTCTATGGGATTGCTGATCGGCACGACGGTTGCCGCGCAGACATGGATGAATGTCAGGAATGCAACTGACTGGCTCTATAAGGCATTCGCCCCTTTGTTGATCGATGCGATCTATTTCGATGCCGTCGCAAGGCATGTTGTCATTTTGGTCATTGTTGCGATCTTGATGACAAATTCGTTACTCGGGCACAAATCAAGAGCCTTTGCCGATTTTGGGTATAACTTGCCAAATTTGGCTAGTTCTTTTCTGGCCGGAATACTTCCGTTTCCATATGGAATCGTTTTCTAATAGGTGTGCATAGGGACAAGTTTGTCCTCATAGGGACAAGTTTTGTCTTCAAGGCCGCGGAACGTTCGTGTACGGATCACGAACCAATGCACAGGGGGCCAAAGCAACATGGGAAACAAGCATGCCGATCGACCTTGACGTCCACCGTCCGATGTCCAACCCCGCGTGCCGCGCTCGCACGGATGCGCCCTCAGGCTTGAGCGCAAGCGCAACGCGCTAGAGCAATTCCTATTTTCGTAGAACCGACCAGTCGGCGAGCCATCGCCGGTGATAGCTGGCTGCGTCTTTGTTTTTGACACGTCTGGCGCCTTTGCAGGCAAAGGACCTGACGCGTATCGCTCGCGACGATGGGAATCGCCGCAGCCTTTAATGAGTCAACAGGGGAAAAACCGATGAACCGTATCTTTCGCGTTATCTGGTCCAAGGCGCTGGGCACCTGGGTGGTCGCTTCGGAATTGACCACGCGCCAGGGCAAGGGTGGCGGCCAGGGCAAGCCGCGCAACGTGCCGGATGCGGAAGAACGACTTGATGTGGACAGCCATGGCCCCAGGGCTTTGCGGCTTGGCGTGCTGACCGCGTTGCTTGCCATGTATGCGCCGGTGCACGCGCAGTCGACCACTTTGTATTGGGACGTCAACGGCACCGCGACCGGCACCGGCGGTACCGGCACGTGGGACTTGAGCACGCCTTACTGGAATTCCGCGAGCGACGGTGTCACCGGTCCGATGGTGGCGTGGAACAACGCCAGCCTCAATACGGCCTACTTTGGCGGTACGGCGGGCACCGTGACGCTGGGTACGCCGATCACGGCGAATGCGCTTACCTTCAACACGACCGGCTACACGCTCAGCGGCGGCACGCTCACGCTCGCCGGCACGACGCCGACCATCACGGTGAACTCGGGTAC
>Ga0209026_1000249_pt1 | contig 68455 bp, 61 predicted proteins | sample AraplaCL_Col_mCL_FD_184262 | JGI IMG/M metagenome (GOLD analysis project Ga0209026, IMG submission 184262) | Arabidopsis root microbial communities from the University of North Carolina, USA - plate scrape CL_Col_mCL (SPAdes) (version 2) | ecosystem: Host-associated > Plants > Roots >...
GGTGGCCTTCTCTTTTGGTTACTTTTCTCTTGGCCACACAAGAGAAAAGTGACTCGGGCGCCAACGGCGCACGAAAGCTCTGCACTTAATCAACAAAACGAGCCAGAGCATCGCGACTGAAGTCGCTCCCACAGGTGTGGCAAGGCCTTGGCGGCATTTTGTAGGAGCGGCCTCGGCCGCGATGCTGTTGCTGCGGCGCGAAGGCGAAGGGCATCGCCCGCTAGCGGGCTCCTACACAAGATGGGCTAGGCCCGATCGCCGGCGAGTGCGGCGACGCCGGCTGCAGCCACCTGCGCGTCCTGCGTCGACTGCATGCCGGAGACGCCGATCGCGCCGATCACCTCGCCGCCCACGATCAACGGCAGGCCTCCGTCCAGCGGCAGCAAGTTGTGCATGCCGAGCAGGCGCAGGCCGAGGCTGCCGGAGGCCACGGCATCCTCGAAGATCTTGCTGGGCCGGCGGAAGTTCACCGCCGTCTCGGCCTTCGCCTGCGCCACCGTCACGCTGGCGTGCTGCGCCTGGTCCAGCGCATGCAGCATCACCAGATGGCCGCCGCTACCGACCACGGCGATCACCATCGGCCAACCATATGTCTGCGCCTCGGCCTCGGCGGCCGCCATGACGCGGCGCGCCCTATCGAGCGTGATGGGTGCGCCGTAACGCGCTACGACGGGTGCGCTCATGGAGCCGCCTGCGCGGTTGCGCCTTGCCCTAAGTCCGCACGCGGTGCGGCATCGGTCCATATCCTGGGCGCATAGCCGGCGGGCTTGTCGCCGACGCCCACGCCACCGTGCAGACCGCTCTGTTGCGCCGGCTCGAAGAAGCTGTAGGGAAACTGCAGCGGCAGCGCGGAGACTTCATCCAGCCGGCGCATGGCCTCGTCCGGCAACGGGCGTTCGAGCGCGGCAAGATTGTCCTCGAACTGCGCCAGGTTGCGTGAGCCGAGGATCACGGCGCCCAACCCCGGCTGGCGCGCGGCCCACTGGATCGCGACCTGCGACATGCTCAAGCCGCTCTCGCGCGCGACCTGCTCGACCACGCCGACGATCGCCCAGTTGCGCGGCGTGAACTTGTCGGCCAGCGACGGCAGGCCCATCGACTTGACCGCCTGCAACCGGCCTTCGCCCGCACCGTCGTGGCCGGTCTCGCTGGGCCGGTACTTGCCGGACAGCAAGCCCATCGCCAGCGGACTCCACGCGGTGATGCCCATACCGAGCTCCTGCGCCAGCGGCACGTATTCGCGCTCGATATTGCGTTCGGCCAGTGAATACTGCAGCTGCAGGTTGACCAGCGGATGCAGGTGATGCGCCCGCGCCAGCGTCTGGATCTGCGCGGCATACCATGCCGGCACATCGGACAGGCCGGCGTGGCGGATCTTGCCGGCGCGAACGAGGTCGTCCAGCGTCTGCAGCACTTCTTCGGCCGGGGTGATCCGGTCCCAGGTGTGCAGCAGGTAGAGGTCGATGTAGTCCGTGCGCAGGCGGCGCAGCGAACCCTCGACCGCGCGCAGGATGTTCTTGCGGCCGTTGCCGCCTGCATTCGGGTTGCCGTGCTCGGCGTTGTAGCTGAACTTGGTGGTGAGCACCACGCGGTCGCGGCTGCCGCTGTCGGCGATGAACTTGCCCAGCAAACGCTCGCTGCTGCCTTCGGTATAGAGGTCGGCGGTATCGACGAAGTTGCCGCCGGCCGCGAGGTAGCGGTCGAACATGGCGCGGGCAGTGTCTTCCGCGGCGCCCCAGCCCCAGTCGTCGCCGAAGGTCATGGTGCCGAGCGCGAGGCGGCTGACGCGCAGGCCGGAACGGCCGAGGGTGTAGTACTGATCGAGCGGCATGACGGGACTCCAAGGGTGGGGACGGCATCAGTCTGCCTCTTGTCATTACGCTGAAAAATACCGATTCTCTGCATGCTTCTTGAAGCAGGACTAATCAATGCGCGACGACCACACCGCCGCACTGCGCGCGTTCCACATGATCGCCCGGCATGCCAGCTTCACCCGCGCCGCGGCCGTGCTGGAGGTGACGCCTTCGGCCCTGAGCCAGACCATGCGTCAGCTGGAGCAGCGCCTGGGCGTGCGCCTGCTGCAGCGGAGCACGCGCAAGGTGGGCCTGACCGAAGCCGGGCGACTGTTCCTCGAACGCATCGCGCCCGCGCTGGCCGACATCGACAGTGCGGTGGAGGCATTGCGCCAGCACGCCGACCACCCCGCCGGCACGCTGCGCATCACCTCGTCGCAAAGCCTGTTCGACCAGCTGATCGCACCGATGGCCGGGGATTTCCTGCGGAGGTATCCCGATGTGACGCTGGACCTTGTGGTCGACAGCGCACTCACCGACCTGGTCGCCGAAGGCGTCGACGCCGGCATCCGTCTCGGCGAACGGCTGGCACGCGACGTGGTCGCCGTGCCGCTGGGCGGGCCGGTGCGCGCGGTCGTGGTGGGTTCGCCGGCGTACTTCGCGCAACATGGACGCCCGCAGCATCCGCACGAGCTGCAGCAGCATGCCTGCGCACGCTTCCGCTACAACGGCAGCGGCGCGATCTACCGCTGGGAGTTTGCCCATAAAAGCGGCGCCCCCAAGGCCGGCGCGCAACGCGGGCGCTGGTTCGAGATCGACGTGACCGGCCCGCTGATCACCAACGAACCCACCTTGCAGATCCACGCCGCACTGGATGGCCTGCTGCTGGTACACGCGCTGGAACCGATGGTGCGCGAGCACATCGCGGCCGGCCGCCTGCAGACCGTGCTGGACGCGTGGTTGCCGCCATTCGAGGGTTTCTACCTGTATTACCCGAGCCGCTTGCAGGTGCCGCCCAAGCTGCGCGCGTTCATCGATTTCCTGCGCGAGCGACTGGAACCGTCGGCCTGAATGGCTCCCTGAAACACGGTCAGCGTGCTTTACACCATGCGAAGCATCTGTGGCGCGGCGGCAGCATAGGGATGCGGGGCCCGTAAGAGTCAAAAAGGCCCGATAAGGCCGACAAGCGATGTATAACGGCTGCCGGGGTCGACAAGCATCATTTGTGTACTCACGAAGTGGTTGTGGCCAGGGGTATTACCTATGAGCAGCGCGGCAGTAAGCGAGATGAGCAGGCTCGAGCGGCTTCGTCATCTGCATGTCCTAGATACCGAGGCCGAGCCGCTATTCGATTCGCTGACGAGGGCAGCGGCGGCAGTCGCGGGTACGCCGATCGCGCTGGTCAGTTTGATCGACGAATCGAGGCAATGGTTCAAGGCAAACGTAGGGCTGGACGGCGTCAGCGAAACGCCCAGAGAGGTAGCCTTCTGCGCGCTCACCATGAGCCATGGCGGCATCCTGGAGATTACCGACGCCGCCGAGGACATACGATTCTCCAAAAACCCCCTGGTAACCGGCGATCCCCATATCCGATATTACGCAGGCGCTCCCATCGTCCTCGACGATGGCACACCGCTCGGCTCTCTATGCGTCATTGACAGGGTTCCCCGAAAACTTTCGTCCGAACAATTCGACGTACTTCAGGAACTCGCAGCAGCGGTGGTTCAAGCATTGGAGCAGCGCTCGCTTCTCCTTGCGAGAAATGAACAGATGAAAGCGGAGGCCGATGAGGCTCGCCGCCAATCCGAGATTTCCGCGGGGCTGGAGAAACGGCTGAGAGACAGCGAAGCGTTTCTCGACCGGACGGGACGTGTGGCTGGCGTGGGCGGATGGGAGTTCAACGTAGCCACCGGCGAACTGTTCTGGTCCGATGAAACATGCCGGATTCACGACAGGCCGGCGGGTCACAAACCGACCGTGGATGAGGCGCTCAACTACTACTCGCCCGAAGCGCAGGAAGCCATTCGGGCGACCTGGAAAAAAGGCATGGCCACGGGAGAGGGCTGGGATCTCGAGCTGCCTCTCGTTACGGCCAAAGGCAGGAACATATGGGTGCGTGCAGTCGGCTCGACGGAGTTTCGCGATGGCCATCCGTATCGCCTGATTGGAGCGTTCCAGGACGTCACCGTCCGTCGCCGCGTCGTGGCATCCCTCGAATCCAGCGAGCGAAGGTTCCGGAAACTCTTCCAATACAGCCTTGGCCTCATCTGCACTCATGACCTGAGCGGAACTCTGTTGTCCGTGAACCCTGCTGCTGCAACGTCCCTGGGCTACAGCATGGCCGAGCTTCTTGGTTCGTCGCTGGATTCCCTGATGCCTGCGGCGCGACAAGCCGACTTTCAGAAGTACCTGGCAAGAATCCAGGATCGCCACGTCGACTCCGGGCTCATGGAACTTATCGCGAAGGATGGCACCACCCGGTGCTGGCAGTACCACAACGTACTGGACGTGGAGGATGAGGACCCTTACGTGCTTGGTCACGCCCAGGACGTCACGGAGCAGCACAGGTACGAGAAAACCTTGCTTGAATGGTCCGTACACGATCCGCTCACCGGCGCATTCAACCGGCGATACCTAGGCAAGATCGAGCGGTCGTTGAGAGATGCGCGGGCATGGTCATGCATCGCGATCGATCTCGACCATTTCAAGGAGATCAACGACACCCACGGTCACCAGCGTGGCGATGAGGTTCTCATCGAGGTGGTCAGTTTCCTGAACTCGTGTATCGGGAAAGACGACATCATCGTTCGCATGGGCGGAGACGAATTTATCGTTATCGTGAAGGACACGGCATTGCTGGCTGATTTGTTGGCCACACTGGAAACGAAGAGTTCGAATGCATCTATCCACCTTTCGCTGGGATCCGCGACGAGCACGGATGGCGAGTCGCTCGACAGCGTCATCGCACGCGCGGACAAAGGCCTTTATGCCACGCGGTCGATAGTCAGGAAAACGGTACGACCCGAAATCACGCCAGCTGAGGATGAGATGGCGAAGCGCCCCTAGCTGCGGTGCCTGCGGTGGCATGAAGAACACCAAGGCGTTTGTGGATCACATTTCCGCCATTGTGGCCGGCGCCAGCGGCAAGCGCAGATCGACGTCCAGTCCACCACCGTCGCGATTTGCCGCCCGCAGCGCGCCGCCGTGGATTTTCACCACCCGCTGCACGATGGCCAGGCCCAAGCCATGGCCGTCGGCGCGCACGGCGTTGCTGCCGCGGAAAAACGGCCGGAACAGCGATTCAAGTTCGGCCTCGGGCACGCCCGGACCGCGGTCGCGGATCGAAACCCCGGTGTATCCATCGGCCGCGCGTACCAGCACTTCCACCTCGCCGCCTTCGGCACTGAACTTGATCGCGTTGCCGATCAGATTGTCCAGCGCGCGCTCCAGCAGCGACGCGCTGCCGAACACGATGACCGGCGTGCCGGGCGACGTCAGCCGCAGCTGCACACGACGGGCTTGTGCTTCGAGCTCCGCCTGCTTCACGCATCCGCGCACCAGCTCGACCACGTCCAGGTTTTCGCGGTTCATGCCGGGAATGCTGCCCTCCAGTCGCGACAGCGCGAGCATTTCGCCGGTCATGCGATCCAGCCGCACGATCTCCAGCTCGGCCTGATGGAAGTACGCATCGGCCTCGGCCGCATCGCGGCTGCGCTGGGCGAGGTCGAGTATCAGGTGCAGCCGCGCCAGCGGCGAGCGCAACTCGTGCGACAGATCCTGCAGCACGCCGCGATCGTGCGCGACCAGCGCCTCGATGCGTTCGGCCATCGCATCGAAATCCCGGGCGAGCTGGGCCATCTCATCGTGCGCCATACCGCCTTGCCGGCCCACCCGCGTGGAAAGCTCGCCGGCGGCCATGCGCCGCGTGGCATCGCGCAGCGCCTCTACCGGCTTGGCCACGCTGCGCGCCACCCACCAGCCGACCAGTCCGATGAACAGCAACGACAGCGTCAGCTGCACGCCCAGCAGGATCTTCGCGCGAGTCTGCGGGCGCAGCCGCGTATGCGTGCGGCTCAGCGCAACCAGATACCGGACCTGGCCATCGCTGCCAGCCACCTGCTGCACGGAAACATACAGGCCCGGCCGGGGCTGCAGCAGGATGTTGCGTCCAGCATCGAACCAGGCCGGCAGCGATTGCCGGACCGACGGCGGCAGCCACACCGGCGACAACGCCTGCCCTTTCTCGTACAAGGTGGCGTCGATGCCTTCATGCCGCTGCTGCACTATCCAGTTGCCTAGCGCCGGGGCACCGCCGCTTTCGTAGCTCTGGTTGGCGTCCTGCGCCAGCGCAGTCCAGTTGATCTCCACCGCCGTGGTGTATTCGATGAAGCGCTGCGTGAGGAAGCTGCCCAGAAACAGCACCAGCAGGTTCGCCAAGCAGAACCAGATCAGCAGGCGCCAATAGATCGAACTCTTGAACGGATTCACGGCGTCCCCGCAATCATCAGATAACCGAAACCGCGTACCGATTCGATCCGCGGGGATTGCTCCGACGCTTCCGCCAGCTTGTGCCGCAGGCGGCTCACGTGCACGTCGATGCTGCGGTCGAAACGCTCCAGTTCGCGCCCCAGTGCGATGCGCGTCAGCGACGACTTGTCGACCAGCTGGCCGGCACGCTGCGCCAGGGCCAGCAGCAGCATGAACTCGGCGCCGGTCAGCACCAGTTCCTGCTCCCCGATAAAAGCCCGGCGGTCCCCGGGCTGCAGCCGCAACACACCCACTTGCAGGTTGCCGGCAGTGGCCGGCGTATTGCGCCGCAGTTGCGCGCGCACCCGCGCCAGCAACTCGCGCGGCAGGCATGGCTTGGACAGGTAATCGTCGGCGCCCAGCTCCAGCCCTATCACCCGATCCACCGGCTCGCCTTTCGCGGACAGCATGATCACCGGCAGGCGGTGCTGCATGCGCAGTTCGCGCAGCGTGTCCAGGCCGTCGCGTCCAGGCATCATCACGTCGAGAATCAGCAGGTCGGGACGCAAGGCCGGGTTGCGCAGCTGCGTCAATGCCGTCTCGCCGTCGTGCGCGAGATCGACCACGAAACCTTCGCGCTGCAGGTACTCGGCCAGCAGCCGGCACAACGCGCGGTCGTCATCGACGATCAGGATACGAGGCATGGCGGCTGGTTGCATGGCTTCCATTCAAGCGGTGCGGCGGAACGAACTCCATGAGCTTTACGCATCTTTACCTTCCGGCAAAGAACATACACATCGCATTGTCGTCAAATAGGTGGCAAGTCCCCCACCCCAACGACAGAGGTTCCATACCATGCGCAAGAACATCACCCTAGGCCTGATCCTGAGCTCGGCCATGGCTCTCACCACGCTCGCCTTGGCGGCTCCTGCCGGCCAGGCCGACGGCATGCATCAGGGCCGGTTTTCACACCAGCACGGCCACGGCATGGGCTTCGAGAAGCTCAACCTCACCGATGCGCAGCGCGCCAGCATCAAGCAGATCGTGCAGAGCAGCTTCGCGCAGAACAAGACCCAGTGGCAGGCATTGCGCCAGCAGCGCAGCGCGTTCGAATCGATGACGCCGGATCAGGTGGGCTACCAGGCGGCAGCAGCCAGCCTGGCCCAGGCCGAAGCCGACGCCACGCGCGTGCGCGTGCAGCAGAAGGCCACCGTGCGTGCGCAGATCTACGCCTTGCTGACGCCGGCGCAGAAGGCGCAGTGGGCGTCGATCAAGCAGGAAAAGCAGGCACGCCGCCAGCAGTGGCAACAGTTCAAGGCGGAGCATCCGGCAACGTCATCGACAACGCCGGCGGCGCAGTAACCGATTCATAAAGGAGCATTGAAAAACCCGTCCTAGCTCGTCATTCCTGCGCAAGCAGGAACCCAGCGACTTTCAAGCTTTTGAAAAGCTAAAGGCGCTGGGTCCCAGCTTGCGCTGGGATGACGGGTACGCTGCGCCAGCATCGGGAAGCCTTTAGCCGATCAGCGCCAGTGGCCCCCCACCCAGACACGCCCCGATGCCCAGTACCCTGGCACCCAGACACCGGCGTGATAACGGCGCGGTGCCACCACCACGCAGCCGGTCATGGAGAGGCTGCCGCCGATCAGGGCGGCGGCGATGAGACAGGCGGACATGAATCGACGCATGGGGCACTCCTTCGGGGGATGTGCCATGAAAAACGCCGATGCCAGTGGTGGCGATGACCGCTGCCGCCAGCCACGATGGCTGGCGTTCATGTTTTTCGGCAACGCGACGTCAGCGTGCAGCCAACGCGTCCACGGTGGCCCGGTAAGCCGCGGCGATGCGCATCTCGTCGCGGTGCCGAAAATCGCGCACCACCCACTCGCCGCCGCACATCACGTCGCGCACCAGCGGCGTATTGCCGGCAAACAGGAAGCTGTCCAGCATGGAGCGGGCATCCCGCGCCGCCAGCAACGGCGAATTTTCGTCCAGCACGATCAGGTCGGCGCGCATGCCGCTGTGCAGTCCGCCCACAGGCAGGCCCGAAGCCTGCGCGCCACCCTGCAACGCGGCACGCCATAACGTCTCGCCCACACTGACACCCTGCGCACGCGCCGCAATATTGCGATGGCCGCTGGTCAGGCGCTGGCCGTATTCCAGCCAGCGCAGCTCCTCCACCGGCGAGACCGAGATATGCGAATCCGAACCAATGCCGAGCGTGCCGCCGGCGTCCTGGTAGTCGGCCAACGGAAACAGGCCATCGCCAAGATTCGCCTCGGTCGTGGGACACAGCCCGGCCACGGCGCCGCTGCGCGCGAGCTGCAAGGCTTCCGCTTCGGTGAGATGAGTCGCGTGCACCAGACACCAGCGCGCATCCACGTCGGCATGTTCGAACAACCACTCCACCGGGCGGGCGCCACGCGTGGCGAGGCAGTCCTGCACCTCGCCGACCTGCTCGGCGATATGGATGTGGATCGGGCAGGCTTTCGCAATGTCGCTGGCGAGCACTTCACGCATCGCCGCCTCCGGCACGGCGCGCAGCGAATGCAGTGCGATGCCGATACGCAGGTTATCGTTCTCGTGTCGGCGCAATGTTTCGAGCCGGCGCAGATAGCTGTCCACGTCGTGCCCGAAACGGCGTTGCCGCACGGTGAGCGCGCGGCCATCGAAGCCGCCGCTGATGTACAGCACCGGCAGCAGGGTCAGCGCGATGCCGGCTTCGCGCGCGGCCTCGATCAACGCCAGCGACATCGCCTCGGGCTGCGCGTACGGCGTGCCGTCCGGCTGGTGATGCAGGTAGTGGAACTCGCAAACCTGGGTGTAGCCGGCCTTGAGCATCTCGACGTAGAGCTGGGCGGCGATCGCCTTGAGTTCATCCGGACCGATCGCAGCGGCGAACGCGTACATCGTCTCGCGCCAGCTCCAGAAGCTGTCGTCGCTACGCCCCTTGCGCTCGGCCAACCCGGCCATCGCACGCTGGAATGCATGTGAATGCAGGTTCGGCATACCCGGCAGCACCCAGCGGCCGATCGACTCGCCGGCGCCGCCTGTCGCGTCCAGCAACCGACCGCTCGCCGTCACGTCGAAAGCCGCGTCGGCTTGCCAGCCCTCGGCACACCATAGTTGATCAGCCCTGAGGCGGCGGATGGCGGCGCTGTTGCTCATGGTGCGTCTCCGGACAACGATACGCGCAGTGTAACCGCTGGATGAAAGCGCCTTCACCTGAAGCTTCGGTGGCCTATGCATAATCGCGCGATGGCCAAGAAACCTCACGAAAACGCCCCGAAGCTGCTGCTTCGGCAGGCCTTCCTCGACGACGTGCCGCAACTGGTCGAGCTCACCTCGCGGATCTACACGCCCGAATGGGGTCACTCGGCGGAGATGCTGCGTTCCCAGCAGACGCATTTTCCCGAAGGCCAGTTCGTGGTCGAGTACGAAGGCAAAATTGTCGGCTACTGCGCCACCTTCCGTATCGACGAAGCCACCGCACTGGCGCCGCATACCTGGATGCAGATCACCGGCGGCGGCATGGGCTCGCGCCATAAACCGGACGGCAACTGGCTGTACGGCATGGAAGTGGTGGTGCATCCCGACTACCGCGGCATGCGCATCGGCCAGCGGCTGTACCAGGCGCGCAAGCGGTTGTGCATGGAACTCAAGCTGCGCGGCATCGTGTTCGGCGGCCGCATTCCAGGTCTGGCGAAAAACCTGGGGCGTTACGGCACCGCCGAGGCGTATGTGCAAGCGGTGGTGGAAGGCAAGCGGCGCGACCTCACGCTGAGCTTCCAGCTGTCGAACGACTTCGAGGTGATCGGCTTGCTGCGCGCGTACGTGCCGACCGATCACGAATCGCTGGGTTACGCAGCCCATCTGGTCTGGCGCAATCCGCAACTGCTGGATCAGCCGGACATGCCGCCGATCACCTCGGCACGGCTGCTGCCCGATTCGGTGCGAGTGGCTTCGGTGCAGTACCAGCAACGGCGGATCACCTCGTTCGACGAATTCGCCACCCAGGTCGAATATTTCACCGACATCGCCGCCGACTACAGCGCGGACTTCGTCACCTTCCCCGAACTGATCACGCTGCAGCTGCTGTCGATCGAGAACACCGAACTGTCGCCGGTGGAGTCGATCCGCAAACTGAGCCACTACACACCGCAGGTCAAGGAGCTGTTCAGCCGGCTGGCGGTGCACTACAACATCAACATCATCGCCGGCACGCATCCCACCGAGCAGGCCAACGGCGACATCCACAACGTCTGCTATGTGTGCCTGCGCGACGGCTCGATCCACGAGCGCGAGAAGCTGCACCCCACGCCTAGCGAGCGCAATGTGTGGAACATCACCGGCGGCGACAGCGCCGCGACCGTGCTCACCGATTGCGGCCCGATCGGCGTGATGATCTGCTACGACGCGGAATTTCCCGAAGTGGCGCGCCACCTCACCGACCAGGGCGCGCTGATCCTGTTCGTGCCGTTCTGCACCGACGTGCGCGAGGGCTACCTACGCGTGCGCTATTGCGCACAGGCGCGCGCGATCGAAAACCAGTGCTACGTGGTGATGTCCGGCAATGTCGGCAACCTGCCCGGCGTCAACAATTTCGACATCCAGTACGGCCAGAGCTGCATCCTCACTCCCAGCGACTTCGGCTTCGCCCGCGATGGCATCGCCGCCGACTCCACGCCGAACATCGAGACCGTGCTGTTTGCCGACCTGCGGCTGGAAACCCTGGCCCGCGCCCGCAACGCCGGCGCCGTGCAGAACCTGAAGGATAGGCGCTTCGACTTGTATGAGACGCGTTGGCGGCCGCGCTGAATCCGCGGAGAGCGGCTTGTGTGTGGGTGCATGTCACCATGTAGGAGCGACTTCAGTCGCGATGCTCTTATGTGGTTCCAGTCAGGAGCATCGCGACTGAAGTCGCCTCCACAGTGTCGCTCCCGCAATGAGGTCTCCGTTCCCACATTTGTGGCGGTGACGTCTGCGATAATCGCGCCATGTCCGAATCGGCCGAGCCTGCATCGAAATCACCGAACCCGCGCCTGCAGGCGCTGCTCGGCCATGAATTCTTCGCCCCGCATCACTGGAAACGCCGACTGGTATTGTGGGTCGGCGCCGTGCTGGTGGCGCTGGCGGCGATCCTGTTTGCCAAGGCCAGCGTGTGGTCGTATCAGCTGTTCCTGCGCATCCTCGGTCACGGCAGCTGGATACCGTTGATCCTCACCCCGATCGTGTTCGGCCTGCTCGCCTGGATCACCGAGGGGCGTTTGCGCGCCACACGTGGCAGCGGCATTCCGCAGGTAATCGGTACGCTGCATATCGAAGACGCGGGTTTTCGCGCACGCATGCTGTCGCTGCCGATCGCCGCGGGCAAGATGGCCTTGACCTTGATCGCCCTCGCTGTCGGCGCGTCGATCGGACGCGAGGGGCCGACGGTGCACGTCGGTGCCGCACTGTTCTACTCGATCGGCAAACGTTTCGGCTTCGACGACCCCAAGGCTGCTTCGCGCTTCATCCTCGCCGGCGGCGCCGCGGGCATCGCCGCGGCGTTCAACACACCGCTGGCCGGCGTCATATTCGCGATCGAGGAACTGGCCGGTACCTTCGAGCATCGCTTCAGCGGCCTGCTGTTGACCGCGGTATTCATCGGCGGCGTGGTTTCGCTCGGCATCATGGGCAACTACTCGTACTTCGGCCAGGTACAAGCCAGCCTGCCGCTGGGGCATGCGTGGCTTGCGGTGTTGCTGACTGGCATCATCTGCGGATTGCTCGGCGGCCTGTTCGCGCGGCTGATCCTGCTTGGCCGGCACGGACCGCTGGCCTATATCGGTCGCCTGCGCGCGCACGCCCCGGTGCTGTTCGCCATGGGCTGCGGCCTGGCGCTGGCGCTGCTCGGCCTGTGTTCGCACGACAGCGTTTACGGCACCGGTTACGACCAGGCCCGCGCCATCGTGCAGAACGCGGCTGGCATGCCGGGCGAGGGTTTCGGCGTCGAAAAACTGCTGGCCAACGTGGTGTCGTACTGGGCCGGCATTCCGGGTGGCATCTTCTCGCCGGCACTCGCGGTCGGTGCCGGCCTGGGCCAGAACATCGCGCACTTCCTGCCGGGTGCGCCCACCGCATCCGTGGTGCTGCTGGGCATGAGCGCGTACCTGGCCGGCGTGACCGGTGCGCCACTGACTTCGGCGGTGATCGCGATGGAGCTGACCGACAATCAGGCCATGGTGATTCCGATCATGGCGGCCTGCCTGCTCGCCCGCGCCGCGGCGTCGCTGTTCTGCCCGACTCCGGTTTACAAGGATTTCGCCGAGCGCATGGTGCAGGACTTCGAACGTCAACAGGCCAGCCGCACCCGTGCGGACGCGCTGGCCGAGGAGCCGACCGATCAGGATGAGCTCCCGTTGCCTGGCGGCCGCACCAGCGCATTCGACGAACCCGCCACGCCAGCCGATACCGATCCACCCCATCCGCCATGAACACCGTCACGGAGTCAGCGCAGCCATGAGCGAACCACGCTGGGATCGACTGCTGTTGAATGCCACGCTGGCGACGTTTGTCGGCGACACACCGTATGGGCTGATCGTGCATGGCGCCATCGCGCTGCATCACGGCCGCATCGCCTGGATCGGCGGCATGGATGCGTTGCCGGATGCCCCGGATGCGCTGGCCGGCATCGTCGAATCGCTCGATGGCGCGCTGGTTACGCCGGGACTGATCGACTGCCACACCCACTTGGTCTTCGGTGGCGATCGCGCGCATGAATTCGACTTGCGACTCAACGGCGCCAGCTACGAGGAGATCGCCCGCGCCGGTGGCGGCATCGTCTCCAGCGTCAGCGCGACCCGCGCGGCCAGCGAGGAACAGCTGTTCGCGCAATCGCTGCCGCGCGCGCGGTCGCTGCTTGCCGATGGCGTGACCAGCCTCGAAATCAAATCCGGTTACGGCCTGGATCTCGACAGCGAACGGCGCATGCTGAGGGTCGCGCGCCGCCTCGGCCGCGAACTCGGCATCTGCGTGCGCACCAGTTTTCTCGGGCTGCACGCGCTGCCGCCGGAATATCGCGACAGGCGCGCCGACTATGTGGCGCTGGTCTGCGACGAGATGCTGCCCGCGCTCGCGGCCGAGGGTCTGGTCGACGCGGTCGACGCGTTCTGCGAAAACATCGGTTTCAGCCGCGACGAAACCCGCCGCGTATTCGAGCGCGCAAGACAGCTCGGCTTGCCGGTGAAGCTGCATGCGGAGCAATTGTCCGATCAGGATGGTGCCGCGCTCGTCGCCGAATACGGCGGCCTGTCCGCCGATCACCTGGAATACCTCAGCGAATCGGGCATCCGCGCGATGGCCGGCGCCGGCACTGTCGCCGTGCTGCTGCCCGGCGCGTTCTACGCGCTGCGCGAAACGAAACTGCCGCCGGTCGCCTTGCTGCGCGAGCATGCCGTGCCGATCGCGATCGCCACCGACTGCAACCCCGGCACCTCGCCGCTGCTGTCGCTACGATTGGCAGCCGGCATGGCCTGCACGCTGTTCCGGCTGACGCCCGAAGAGGCACTGCTGGGAGTGACCGTCAACGCCGCCCGTGCGCTGGGCCTGACCGATCGAGGCACCCTCGCTGTGGGCCAGCGCGCTGACCTGGTGGTGTGGGACGCGCGCCGACCGGCCGACCTGTGTTATTGGATCGGCGGCAGCCTCGCCCGCAAGATCTATGTGGCCGGCGAAGCCGTCTCGCGGCGCAAGCCTTCCAGGCGTTCATCCAGCGCTTCGTAAAATGCCTGCGGCAGATCCGCCTGCACCGGCACCCGCCACCAGTGCGACTGGGCGAAACGCCGGCATTTGACGGCGTCCTTGTCGGTCATCAGCACCGGCAGGCCATCCGCGAAATCCAGATCCGCCGCCGCAAAATCGTGATGGTCCGCAAACGGATGCTCGATCGGCGCGATGCCGGCCGCGCGCAGACTGTCGAAGAATCGCTGCGGATTGCCGATCGCAGCTACCGCGTGCACAGGTTGACCACGGAAGCTGGCCAACGGTTGGGCTCGCCCGTCATTCAGCGTGACAATATCGCCGCCGCGCAATTGCATCAGGTACTCGCCGTCTTCGGCGATGCCGCCGTTGCAGACGCGCAGATCCACCTGCCGCAGCCGGCTCGGCGGCTCGCGCAACGGCCCGGCCGGCAGCAGCCGGCCATTGCCGAAGCGGCGCACGCCGTCGATCACGCAGATTTCCACGTCGCGCGCCAGCCGGTAATGCTGCAGTCCGTCGTCGGCGACCAGCACATTGCAACCGGCGTCGAGCAGCAATCGCGCCGCAGCGGGGCGATCGCGCCCTACCGCCACCGGCACGCCGCTGGCGTGGATCAGACAGGGTTCGTCGCCAACCTGCGCAGGGTCCGGCGCATCGCCGAGCAGCAGCGGCTCGCGCTGACTGCCGCCGTAGCCGCGGCTGACCACGCCGGGCCGATAGCCGCGGGCGCGCAAGGCAGCGGCCACGGCGATCGTCAACGGCGTCTTGCCGGTACCGCCTACGCTGAGGTTGCCGATCACGATGACCGGCGCCGGCAGGCGCACGCTGCGCAAGACGCCCACCCGATAAAGCTTGCCGCGCAGACCGATCGCGGCGCCGTACAGCGCCGCCAGCGGCCGCGTCCACCAAGGCGCGCGGCCATCGGCGTACCAGGCTGATTCGAGCGTATCGATCAGCGCCATGGGTGGTCCTCAGTCGCCGGAGCGCTGATCGGGGTAATCGTGGAACTGCATGCGATGCAGCGCGGCATAGTGGCCGCCCAGCGCCAGCAGTTCAGCATGCGTGCCGCGTTCGACGATGCGGCCCTGATCCATCACGGCGATCTGCTGCGCGCCTTCGATGGTGGACAGGCGATGTGCGATAACCAGCGTGGTGCGGTCCTTCATCAGGCGTTGCAGCGCCTGCTGGATCAATCGCTCGGATTCGGTATCCAGCGCGCTGGTGGCCTCGTCCAGCACCAGGATCGGCGCGTTCTTGAGGATCGCCCTGGCGATCGCGATGCGTTGGCGCTGACCGCCGGACAACGTATTGCCGGCCTGCCCGATCTGGGTGTGAATCCCATGCGGCATGCGCGCGATGAACTCCATCGCGTTGGCTGCCTCGGCGGCGGCGATGATGTCCGCTTCGCTGGCGCCGGCCAGTTCGCCGTAGGCGATATTGTCGGCCACGCTGCCGTCGAACAGCACCACGCTTTGCCCCACCCAGCCGATCTGCTTGCGCAGCGAGGCCAATGTGTAAGCCTCGTAATTCTGGCCGTCCAGCATGATCTGTCCGTCGCTGGGCGCGTAAAAGCGCGGCAACAGGCTGACCAGGCTGCTCTTGCCGCTGCCGGAGCGGCCGACCAGGGCGGTCACCGTGCCCGGCGCGCAATGCAGGTCGACGCCGCGCAGGGCTTCGGCCTCGCTGCGTGGGTAGACCAGCCGGATGCCGTGCATCGACAATTCTCCGCGCGTGCGATCCAGCACCAGCGTGCCGTGATCCGGCTCGGGCGGGAGGTCGATGATCTCAAACAGATCCTCGGCCGCGGACAGGCCGCGCTGCATATTCGCCTGCACATTGGCGAGCCGGCGCAGCGCGGGCAGCATCATGCCCATCGCAGTCAGCACGGCCAGAAACACACCCGGCGACATGTCTTTCAGAACTTGTGGCCGCGTACCCAGGAACACCAGCGCGGCCAGCGCGCAGGCGGCCACCAGCTGGATGGTGGAGCTGGACGTGGCATTGGTCGCCGCGATCTTCAGGTTCAGCCCGCGGGTGCGCCGGGTGACCTCGCCGAAGCGGTTGCTCTCGTGTGTCTGACCGCCATAGATGCGCACCTCGCGATGCGCACCGACCGACTCTTCAACCGTGCCGGTGACCGAACCCATCGATCCCTGAATGCGCCGGCTGATCCGCCGGTAGCGCCGACTCACCATGGCGGCGATCAATGCGATCGCAGGCACCATGACCAGCAGCGCCGAGGTGAGATAAATGCTGTTGTATAGCATCACCGCCAGCATGGCCATGACGGTGAATCCGTCGGTCACCACCGTTTTTATCGAGTCAGTAGCCGCCGCGGCCACCTGCTCGCTGGTGTAGGTAATGCGGGAAATCTGCTGTCCGGACGGCTCGGCACCGAAAAACGCGGCCGGCAGCCGCAGATAGGCATCGAAGACATCTTGCTGGACCGCCTGCACCACATGGCGCCCCATATAGGAAATGCCGTAGTTGCTGACGAAGGTGCCGACAGAGCGCACGAAAAAGATGCCGATGATCCAGATCGGCATCCAGAAAATCAGGTAAGCATCCTTCTTCGCGAACAAATCGTCGGTGATGAGCTTCAACAGGTTCGTGAAAATCGCCTGACCGGCGCCATCCGCCAACATGCCGAACAGCGAGATCAAGCCCACCACCCAGTAGCGCCAGGTATAGCCGAGCAGGCGCTTGTAGATCCGCCAGGATTCTGCATCCCAGATCGTGACCCTCTTGCTCGCGTCGCTCACTGCGCTGCGCCCGGCTTGCTCGGTGTCGTGGCGATCGAGAGCTTGGTGAAGCCGAGCTGGCCCAGTGCGTCCATCGCGGTGACCACGTCCTGGTGCGGCGTCATCGCATCGGCGCGGATCGTCACCTGCCGCTCGCGGTCGTCGCCGGCATTGCGCGCGATGGTCTGCTTGAGCGGCTCGATGCCCTCGCCCAGCACCTCGTCGCTGCCCACATAGAAGTGACCATCGCGGTCGATCATGATGGTCAGCGCCGGGGCGTTCATGTCGCGGTCTTGCGCGCTCGCCTGCGGCAGGGTCACCTGCAGGCGCGAATGCTGCACGAACGTGCTGGTCAGCACGAAGAACATCAGCAGGGTCAGCAGCACGTCGATCAACGGAATCACGTTGATCTCGAAATCGTCCTGGCGGCGGTCGTTACCGATACGCATCGGTGCGCGCTCAGCCTGGATCCGGCGTGGCGGACGTCGGCATGCGCCGCGGCCGCACCGGTGCCGCCACGGCGGGCGCCAGGGTCAGATCGTCGAGCAAGGCGGTGGCCTGTTTTTCCATCTCGACGCAATAGCCCGCCACGCGCGAACGGAAATAACGGTGCAGCACATACGCCGGGATCGCCACGGTCAGGCCCGACGCGGTGCAGATCAGCGCCTCGCCGATGCCGCCGGCCATCTTGGCCGGATCGCCGATGCCGCCGGCCATCACTTCCATGAACATGCGGATCAGGCCGATCACGGTGCCGAACAGGCCCAGCAACGGACCGATCAGCGCGATCGTGCCCAGCGTGTTGAGGTAGCGCTCCATCCGGTGGATGACGTGCCGGCCGGTGTCCTCGATACGCTCCTTGATCAGGTCGCGTGGCTGGTTGCGCACGGCCAGGGCGGCGGCCAGCAATTCGCCCAGCGGCGAACCGTTCGACAGTGTGTCGAGATGGCTCGGGTCGAGCTGGCCGGACCGCGCCCATTGGCGCACCTCGTCACCCAGACCCGGCGGCAACACCGACTTGCGGCGCAAGGTCCAGCAACGCTCCAGCACGATCGCCAGGGCAATCGCCGAGCAGATCAGGATGGGCACCATCGCCCAGCCGCCAGCCATCAGAATTTCCAGCACTTTTCGACCCACCGCACTGCCCGACAAGAAGCGCGCATGATAGCAGTCTCGCTCCGCCGTACTGCGGCAGGCGTGGCATTCCTCATGTCACTCGCGCCAGTAGCGCGTCTGCCGCTGGCGCCAGCCCGGTTCCCGCCGTGGCGCGGCATCCACAGGGAAATCCAGCGGGATCGCGCCCTGCTCGGCCGTGTTGAACAGCGGCACATGGGCCTCGGCGTAGCGCGCCAGCACCTCCGGCCTGGGGTGCCCGAAGCGGTTGTGCCAGCCCGCAGACACCAGTGCCAGCGGCGGTTGCAATGCCTTGATGAAGGCCGCGCTGGATGAGGTCTTGCCGCCGTGATGCGGCACGAGCAACACCGGCGCCGGCCCCGCGTCGAGCGCGGCGGCCACTTGCGGCTCCACTTTCGAAGTGATGTCGCCGGTCAACAGAAGACGCCCGCCGCGGCCCTCGACCAGCAGCACGCAGGAGCTGTCGTTGTCCCGATGGCCTTCGCCGCGCGCCGGGCTCAGCATGCGAAAGCGCACACCGTTCCACTGCCACGATTGTCCGGCCGCGCACTGGCGCATCGGCAACGGCATTCGCGCAGGTTCGCCCGTATAGCGCAGCGCCTGCGGGAAAGCCGTTGCAACGGCCTCCGTGCCGCCGGCATGATCGTTGTCGCTGTGGCTGACGACCAGCATATCGAGCCGGCGGATGCCCAGGGCATGGATCGACGGCAGCGCTACCGCCTCGCCCAGGTCAAAACCCGACGGATAGCGGGCGCCGGTGTCGTACAGCAGCGCATGGTCGCGGGTGCGCAGCAGCACCGACAAGCCCTGCCCCACATCCAGCACCCATGCCTGGAAAGCGCCTTCGGCCGGCGCCTGGCGTGGCGGCCACAACAACGGCAGGAACAGCAACAGACCCAGCCAGCGCAATGGCATGCCACGCGGCAGGAACAGCCACAGCGCGCCGAGCAAGGCCAGCAACAACGCATACGGCTGCACCGTCGGCAGGTACCAGTGCGCGCCGGGCCAGGTCGACATCCGCACCAGCAGCCACCATTGCGCATGCGCCAGCTGCGCGGCCAGCCACAACACCGGAGCCGCCAGCGGCGGGCACAACCCCAGCAGCAACATGCCGAACAGTGCGCACGGCACGATCAGGAAGCTGACCAGCGGCACCGCGATCAGGTTGGACAATGCACCCACCAGCGAGGCCTGACCGAAAAACCACAAGGTCAGCGGCAGCAGCGCCACCGTCATGATCAGCTGCCCCACCGACAGCTCACGCAGGAATGCACGCCAGCCGCGCCCTTGCGCCTGCAGGCACAGCATCAGGAACAACACCCCGACGAACGACAGCCAGAAACCGGCCGCCAGCACCGCCAGCGGGTCGAACAGCAGGATTGCGATCAGCGCCAACGCCAGCGATGGCGCCCCGCTGCTGCCACGCCGACCGCAGCGCGCCAGCGCCACTACCGCGATCATCAGCAGCGTGCGCACCGTGGGCAGGCCGAAGCCGGCCAGCGCACTGTAGAAACCTGCGACCAGCAATGCAGTCGCCGCCTGCGCCTGCGGTCGTGGCAGCCGCAAACCCAGCTGCGGCCACAACGCATAAGCCAGCAGCGTCAGCCAGACTCCGAACACCGCTGCCACGCCCACGTGAAAACCGGAAATCGCGATCAGATGCGACACGCCGTTCGCACGCGCCACCTCCCAATCCTGCGGCGTCAGCCCGCGCGTGTCGCCGACCGAAAACGCCTGCAACAGCGCCGCGTCATGCGGATCATGCACGCGCGCCGCTATGCCACGGGTGACCGCATCTCGCACGCCATCGACGCACCAGCGCGGGCCAGCCAACCGGGTATTGCCGGGGTCGTCGCGCACATAGCCGGTAGCCACGATGCCGCGCTCCAGCGCCGAGCGCTCGCTGTCGGCCACCCCCGGATTGAGCAGGCCACGCGGCCGTTTCAGCCGCAGCAACAGCTGCCAGCGGGTACACGGCTGCAGCACTGGCGCATCGTCGTACCAGGACACCGTCACCCGGCCATGCAACGCGACCGGATGGCCATCCAGCGTGGCCTGTTCCACCCGAAACGTGAAACGGCTGGCGTCGCTGCCGGCTTGCGGCAAGTCGATGATGCGGCCGATCACCGCGACGTCGTGGCCTTCCAGCGCATGCGGCAACCGCGCTTCCATCGCCGCAGCGCCGTGCCACGCCGCCCAAACGATGCCGAACAGCACACACGCCAGCCAGCGCCAAGGTGGCCATCGCCATGCCAGCAGCCATGCGGCGGACAGCAGCAGAGCGAGACTCCAGCGCGGAGGGAGCTGTGGCAACCACTGCACCAGCAATACACCGATCAGCAAAGCCAGTGCTGTCGTGATTGCCGCGGGCATGATCGTCACTCGCTCCACGCCGCACGCCCTGCTCCGTCCTGGAAGAAGTCGAGCCTAACGCGGCGAGTACGGTGGCGTGGATGAAAAATGTGTAGGTGCGCGCCGGTGCACTTACTCCTAGATCCCAGATCAGCTCCCTCCCCTGCAAGCAAGGGGAGGAGCCGGAAATCAGACCTTCGGGCTTTCCTGCAGCACGCCGTTGTGCAGCACCAGGGTGCGGTCCATCCGCGCCGCCAGGCGGGTGTCGTGGGTGACCAGGATGAAACTGGTGCCGATCTCGCGGTTGAGTTCCAGCATCAGCGCATAGACCTGCGCGGCATTGCCTTCATCGAGATTGCCGGTGGGCTCGTCGCCGAGCACGCAGGCGGGCCGGGTCACCAGCGCGCGCGCCACTGCGCAACGCTGGCGTTCGCCACCGGATAGTTCCGACGGCTTGTGATGCGTGCGGCCACCCAGGCCTACCCGCTCCAGCAAGGCCACGGCCTGCTGTTGTGCCTCGCCGATCGCGGTGCCGCGGATCAGCAGCGGCATGCACACGTTCTCCAGCGCGGTGAACTCGGGCAACAGGTGGTGGAACTGGTAGATGAAACCAAGCGAGCGGTTGCGCACGCGGCCGCGTTCGGCATCGGAAAGTTTCGACAGCACGCGGCCGTCCACTTCCACCTCGCCGGCGGTCAGCGTGTCGAGGCCGCCGAGAATATGCAGCAGCGTGCTCTTGCCCGAACCGGAGGCGCCGACGATCGCCATCGTCTCGCCGCGCTTCAGGGCGAAGCTGACGTCGCTCAGCACGTCGGTGCGCAAGCCGCCTTCGTCGTAGGTCTTGGCAACGTGGCTGGCGCGCAGCACGTTTTCGTTCGACGGCATCGTGGCGCTCTCTTTCTTGGTGGTCTCATTCATAGCGCAGCGCCTGCGCCGGCTGCGTGCGCGAGGCGCGCCACGCGGGATAAAGGGTGGCCAGCAGCGAGAAGGTGAAGGTCAGCAGCGCCACCCAGCCCACGTCGTGCCAGTCTAGCCGGCTCGGCACCTCGCTGATGTAGTAGACGTCCGGCGACAGGAAGGTGACGTGGAACGTGTGCTCGATCCACTTGATGATGCCCGGCAGCTTCCACGACAGCAGCGAGCCCAAGCCCACGCCGAAGCCGATCCCGACGAAGCCCACCAGCACGCCCTGCACCATGAACATGCCCATGATGCTGCGCGGCGTGGCGCCGAGCGTTCGCAGGATCGCGATGTCGGCCTGCTTGTCGGTGACCAGCATCATCAGCATCGAGATCAGGTTGATCACCGCGACCAGGATGATCAGCGAGAGGATGATGAACATCACCATCTTTTCCATCGAGAGCGCCGCGAACAGGTTCGCGTTGGTATCCATCCAGGTCTGCACCCGGTAGACCTGGCCCAGCTGATCGGCCAGCTCGGTGGCGACCGGCCGCGCATTGAACAGATCGTCCAGGCGCAAGCGGATGCCGGTGGGGCCGCTCAGATCGTTGAGCTTCTCGGCGTCGCTGATGTTGACCAGGGCCAGGCCGGAATCGAACTGCTCCATGCCCAGTTCGAACGTGCCGACCACATGGAAGCTGCGCATCTTCGGAAAGCTGCCCATCGGCGTGGCGCGCAGTTGCTGCACCGCCATCGTCACCCGGTCGCCGACTCCGACCCCGAGCGTCATCGCCAGCTCCCTGCCCAGCACGATATTCCAGCTGTCCGGGGTCAACGCGTCGAGCCTGCCCTCGAGCATGTGCTTGCTGATGTCGACGACTTTCGGTTCCTGCGCCGGCTCGATGCCGCGCACCATCGCCCCGCTGGAACGGCGGGCCAGCAACATCGCTTCGGATTCGACGTACGGCGCGGCGCCCAGCACGTGCGGATTCGCTTCGGCCAACTTCAGCGCGCGCGGCCAGTCCTGCACGCTTTCGCCGATACCGGCGACGGTCGCATGCGAGATCGCGCCGAGAATGCGCGACCGCATCTGGTAGTCGAAACCGTTCATCACCGACATCACCGTGATCAGCGCGATCACGCTGATCGCAATGCACACGATCGATACGGTGGAAATGAAGGAGATGAACTGGTTGCGCCGCTTGGCGCGGGTGTAGCGCAGGCCGATGAAGAGTTCTAGCGGTCGGAACATGGGCGGGTCGCTTGTGGGGATCGCAGGGCGGGCCGCCCGGTCATCCATTATCAGGTATTCGATCGGACCGCGCTGCGGCGGCGAAGTTGCCGGTGGCGCGGAGTGTCGGGGTCAGAGCTGCGGCAAGGCGCCGGCTGGCTGCATCGTCGCCAGCCGCATGCGCAGGCGGCGGCGGATATCGGCGTAGCTGTTGTCCGGTGCCAACAGCAATACTTGCACGCCGCGGTCCACAGTTTGCAGACGCACCAGTATGAAGACGCCGAACACGCGGAATGAGGCCAGCGTGGCCCGCACATCTTCATGGTCTTTCAGGCGCAGCGTCCAGTCGTTGTCGGCGCTCCAACCTGCAGCGGCCACCGGCACCGCTGCCAGGCGGCGCACCGACTGCCATGTCGACAGCACCACGGCGGCTCCAAGCGGCAACTTCAGCCATGGCGCCAGCCCGCTCAACGCCACCGCCAGCACGGCCACGGTGGCCACGGCGATCAGCCCTCGCCGCAGCAGTCGCGATGGCCGATATTCAAAGCCGATGGCGGGTGCGGATGTCATCGATGATCGCCTGCCAGTCCGCCCGCGCGGGACGCGCGTAGCCCATCACCCAATCCCACAGATCCGGATCCTGCGCGTCGAGCAGTTCGTCGAACGCCTGCTGCTGCGCTTCATTCGCACTGGCGAAGCACTCGTCCAGCCAGCCGCCGAACAAGGCATCCAGCTCACGCGTACCGCGGCGGGCGCGCCAGCGCAGGCGTTTGAGACGGGCGGCTTCAGCTTCCATAAGATCAAATCGCGCCAAGCGCGTCCTTTGCTTCCTCTCCCCTCTGGGCGACTTTGGAGTCCCCTCGCGGGTGAGAGGATTGAGGTGAGGGGCCAATCTTGCGGGACGCCCTCATCGAAAGATAGCTTCGATCAACTTCCCCGCGAGCACCCGCCCCTCATCCGCCCTACGGGCACCTTCTCCCCGAAGGGGAGAAGGGATCACGCGCTGCGCCGCTCCACCATCAGCTTCTTGATCTCGGCGATCGCCTTGGCCGGGTTCAGACCCTTCGGGCAGGTGCGTGTGCAGTTCATGATGGTGTGGCAACGGTACAGCTTGAACGGATCTTCCAGATCGTCCAGGCGGGCGCCGGTGGCTTCATCGCGCGAATCCACGATCCAGCGATAAGCCTGCAGCAGGATCGCCGGGCCGAGGTACTTGTCGCCGTTCCACCAGTAGCTCGGGCAGCTGGTCGAGCAGCACGCACACAAGATGCACTCGTACAGGCCATCGAGCTTCTTGCGCTCTTCCGGCGACTGCAGCCGCTCGCGATCCGGCGCCGGGCTCTGCGTGCGGATCCACGGCTTGATCGAGGCGAACTGCGCGTAGAAGTGGGTCAGGTCGGGCACCAGATCCTTCACCACCGGCATGTGCGGCAGCGGATAGACCTTCACGTCGCCGGACGCGCACTCGCTGATCGCGCGGGTGCAGGCCAGCGTGTTGGTACCGTCGATGTTCATCGCGCACGAACCGCAAATGCCTTCGCGGCAGGAACGGCGCAGCGTCAGCGTGGGATCGATCTCGTTCTTGATCTTCAGCAGCGCGTCCAGAACCATCGGACCGCACGCGGCCAGATCGACCTCGTAGGTGTCCATGCGCGGGTTCTGTCCGTCATCCGGCGACCAGCGATAGATGCGGAAGGTACGCGGCTTCTTCGCATCCTTGGCCGGATAGTGGCGGCCCGGCTGGATCTTGGAATTCTTCGGTAGCGAAAACTCTGCCATGTGCTGAACCCTTCAACTTTCTGCAGGAGGGCTTGCGCCCCGGCCGTACAACCAATGATGTTGCCGCCACGCTGCGGCCGCAGCCGCACCGTGGTCAGTAGACGCGCTTCGCCGGCGGCACGGCCTTGACCTCGTCGGTCATCGGATTCATGTGCACCGGACGGAAGTCGAAGCGCGACTTGCCCGCCTCGTCGACCCACACCAAGGTGTGCTTCATCCAGTTGACGTCGTCGCGCTCTGGAAAGTCCTCGCGTGCATGCGCGCCGCGGCTTTCCGGCCGCTGCTCGGCCGAATGCATGGTCGCCACCGCCTGCACCAGCAGGTTGGACAGCTCCAGCGTCTCGATCAGGTCGGAGTTCCACACCAGCGAACGGTCGCTGACACCGACATCCTCGAACATGTCGAACACTTCGGAGATCTTCTGCTTGCCTTCGGCCAGCGTTGTGCCGGTACGGAACACCGCGGCGTCCTTCTGCATCGTGCGCTGCATCGCAGCGCGGATCTTCGCCGTCGGCATGCTGCCCTTGGCGTTACGAAGCGCATCGAAGCGGGCCAGCGACTTGTCCAGCACATTGGTCGGCAGATCCCTGTGCGCCGCACCGGGCTGTATCAGTTCGGCGCAGCGATGCGCCACCGCCCGACCGAACACGACCAGATCGAGCAGCGAGTTGGAACCGAGCCGGTTGCCGCCATGCACGGAGACGCAGGCCGCTTCGCCGATCGCGAACAGGCCCGGCACGATCGCGTCGACATCGTCGCCGCGCTTCTGCACCACTTCGCCGTGATAGTTGGTCGGGATGCCGCCCATGTTGTAGTGCACGGTCGGCAACACCGGGATCGGTTCCTTGGTAACGTCCACGCCGGCAAAGATGCGCGCCGATTCGGCGATACCCGGCAACCGCTCCTGGATGACCTCAGGGCCGAGGTGCATCAGGTTGAGGTAGATGTGGTCCTTGTGCTCGCCGACGCCGCGACCCTCGCGGATCTCGATCGTCATCGCGCGGCTGACCACGTCGCGCGAGGCCAGATCCTTCGCGCTCGGCGCATAGCGCTCCATGAAGCGCTCGCCGGCGGAGTTGGTGAGATAGCCGCCTTCGCCGCGCACACCCTCGGTGATCAGGCAGCCGGCACCGTAGATGCCGGTCGGATGGAACTGCACGAACTCCATGTCCTGCAGCGCGAGGCCTGCACGCAGGACCATGCCACCGCCGTCGCCGGTGCAGGTATGCGCCGAGGTGGCGCTGAAGTAGGCGCGGCCATAACCGCCGGTCGCCAGCACCACGGCCTGGCCGCGGAAGAAATGCAAGGTGCCTTCGTTCATGTCCAGCGCCAGCACGCCGCGGCAGACGCCCTCTTCGTCGAAGATCAAGTCGATCGCGAAGTATTCGATGAAGAACGTGGCATCGTGCGCCAGCGCCTGCTGGTACAGCGTGTGCAGGATCGCGTGGCCGGTGCGGTCGGCCGCGGCGCAGGTGCGCTGCGCGGTGCCCTTGCCGTAATGCGTGGTCATGCCGCCGAACGGGCGCTGGTAGATCTTGCCTTCATCGGTGCGCGAGAACGGCACGCCGTAGTGCTCCAGCTCGATGATCGCGGCGGGCGCGTTCTTGCACATGTACTCGATCGCGTCCTGGTCGCCGAGCCAGTCGGAACCCTTGATCGTGTCGTAGAAGTGGAAGCGCCAGTCGTCCTCGCCCATGTTGCCCAGCGCGGCGGAGATGCCGCCCTGCGCGGCCACCGTGTGCGAACGGGTGGGGAAGACCTTGGTGATGCAAGCGGCCTTGAGGCCCTTCTCGGCCAGGCCGAAGGTGGCGCGCAGGCCCGCGCCGCCGGCGCCGACCACGATCACGTCATACAGATGTTGCTGGACTTTGTAGCTTTCCATGAAACCTTTTCCTCGCGTCTTATGGGGTCAGCGCAATGCGCAGCACGGCGAGCACGCTTGCCAGCGCGCCCAGTACCGCGAGGAACTTGATCGCCACCAGCAGGACGACTTCCTTCCAGCGGGTATGCACGTAATCCTCGATCACCACCTGCAGGCCCAGCACCGCATGCCAGAACATGGTGAGCACGAACGCGATCAGCAGCAGCGCGTTCCATGGCTTCGCCACGGCGGCGCGCGCGGTGGCGTAATCGGCATGCAGCAGGCACAGCACGGTGATGACGAACCACACGCCGAGCAGCACCAGCGCGGCGGCCGTCACCCGCTGGCTCCACCAGTGGCCCACACCGGACTGGGATGAACCCAGCCCGCGTGCGATCTTCAACGGGTTGCGCCGATCTTTCACGACGATGTCTTTCGCGCTCATGCCGCACCTCCAACCGTCATGGCATAAGCCCACACCAGCACGGTGAGCACGATGCTGCCGACGACCGCCAACCAGCTGGAGCGTACGAACTGGGGAATGTCATAACCGAGGCCGGCATCCTGAATCAGATGTCGGATGCCGTTGCACAGGTGGAAGAACAACGCCCAGCTCCAGCCAATCAGCAGGACCGTGCCGACCGGGCTGCCGATGATGCTCTTGAAGTGGTTGAAGCTGTCTTCGCCCGCTGCCAGATTCCACAGCCCGCACACCACCAGCAGACTGCCGACAGCCAGCGCGATACCCGTGGCCCGATGCACGATGGAAGTCATCATCTGCACCTGCCACTTGTAGATCTGTAGATGCGGCGAGAGCGGTCGTTGCGTGTCTGCCATGGCGGCTACCCTGAGTGGAATCGCTAATATTCGTGCTGATATCCGTGCCGCATCTACCCCTGTACGCGATCGGCGACGAGCGCCGTTGCGATCGTTCAGAAGTCGATACAGCGCCCGTTCTTTTCCCAGTCGCCGTAGCGGGTGGGATCTGGAGCCGGTCGCTCCACCGGCAACTTGTCCTGTGCCGGGCCCACGGGCACGACGATCGTCTCCGTCGAAACGGAAGCAGGTGTGGACTCGGCTGAGGAAAAGGTATCGGACATGATTTTTTATAAGCCGGCGAAGGTTAATACTTGCGGCAAAGCAGCACAACCTTGACTGAGACGCCCTATTGGCGGTGACGCTTCCCGTATCCGCACTTGCGATGGGTTCCCGTTGCCCCAATCTCCTTGCTCCTATGCCGACATCCTACCCTGCGGAAACCCTGCTGATCGAAGGCCCGGATGCGGCGGCGTTTGCGCATACCCAGTTCAGCAGTAACGTCAATTCGCTCGCCACCGGCCAGTGGCAGTTCAGTGCATGGCTCGACCCGCAGGGACGCGTGCGCGCACTGTTCCATCTGATCCGACTTGCCGACGATCGCTACCTCATACTGCTGCGCGGCGGCAGCGCCATGGCAATGGCTGAGGCGCTGCGGCGTTTCGTATTCCGCTCGAAACTCACCTTGACCGCGTTGCCGCCGCGAGCGTTGATCACTGGCCCGAGCATGGCGCTGAACACGATCAGCGACGATACGCAAATACTCTCGCTGGGCTGCGGCACGCATAGTCTTCAGATCACCGCATCGGACATCGGCGACGACGCGTGGTGCTTGCCGCAACTTCGCGCTGGCTGGCCATGGCTGCCGACGCAGATGTTGAACGAACTGCTGCCCGCGGCTTTGTCGCTGCAGCGTCTGCAAGCGGTCGCCATCGACAAGGGCTGCTATCCCGGCCAGGAAATTGTCGCGCGGCTGCACTATCGCGGCGGACATAAGCGGCATCTGCACAGCGTCACATTGTCGCAAGCGGCAAATGCCGGCGACGTGTTGCGCGATAGTGAGCGTGAAGTCGGCTGCGTGCTCGATGTGGTCACCACGCAAGACAACATCGCGGCACTCGTCGTACTGACGGATGATGTTGTCGCACAAGCACGCGAAGGACATCTGGATCCAGTCAATGACGGCCTGATGATTCATATCGACACGTCATGGCCGGCATGACGTGATGCTCGTCTTCACAAACAGAATGCAGAATGCGCCATCGCAATTGTCAACGAATCGTGAGCACCAGTTAAACTTCTTTCCTTCGGCACTTGCCAGTCGCGAATACCGCCACTAGGCTTCGACGATCGAATATCGCGGCATCCGGAACACGGGGTGTCGAAGTACGCGACGAACCGGAAGAATCCGAATCGGCGCGACCCGGCAGCAACATCGCCGGATGGCATACGCCTCGCATCCAACGAGCGCGCAGCAGTTGCAGGCAACACGGCCCACCAGGCACGCGCAACGCCCGGCAGCACAACTTCCGATCGGCATAGACCTGCCGCTCGACCCGCCACAATCCCGTGGCAAAGCGCCTGACCACAAGTTTCGGTCATGGCGATAGATCCAGATGGAACGGCCTGCCCGCCCGTCCATCGCAACGGCGCACAAAGCTTGCAGTCTGCTTTGCGCGTACAGCACGTTGGAGGCAGAACCTTGAAACTTTCCATGTTGTTGTGGCTGACGTCATTGATGCCCCAGCCCGTCGCTGACCACGCTTGCCTCGCCACTACCGTCTATCTGGAAGCGCGCAGCGAATCGACCAATGGCCAGCTCGCCGTCGCCGAAGTCGCCCTGCGCCGCCGCGACCGCGGCCAATGGGGAAGCACGGTATGCAAAGTGGTTACCGCGCCGCATCAGTTCGCAACAACCACTACGCCCGGCTCGTTCGAGATCACCAGCCTCGAAGCCTTCAGCAAGGCGTGGCAGGTGGCCGGCAGATCGCTCTACAACTGGCAGTTGCCGTTGGCGCAACGCCATATGCTGGTACCTCGCGCCGATCACTTCGCCACAACGGCGATCACACCCGCCTGGTCGCACAACCGCCCCAGTGTGACGATCGGCGAACACGCCTTCTACGCGGTGAACTGATCCACGATTCTCAATCTTGAGTCGATAAAAAAAAGCCCTCGCATGAGGGCTTTTTTGTTTTGGACGTCCATACATATGGACGTCCATACGTCAAAGTAAAACTCATCGTGGATAGACGTGACCGTCGCTGACCACGACATAGTCGCCATTGCGAACTCGCGGATCCTCGCGCTGGGTCACCGTGGCATACTGGCCATTGTCCAGCTGCACATCGATGCGCCACGCCACGTTGTTGCCGTCACTGCGCTTGCCGACTTGGTTACCGACGACACCGCCAGCCACTGCACCCACCACGGTTGCCGCCTTGCGGCCATCGCCCTTGCCTACCGTGTTGCCCAGCACACCGCCGGCAACCGCACCGATGATCGCGCCGAGCGTGCCGCCATTGCCGCTGCCACTGTCGGTATAGACCTGCTGCACGTCCTGTACTACACCGCATGTCTGGCAACGAACGTTCCGATTGTCGTAGCCGCCCTGCTGGCTTTGATAGCCACGATTGTAGTTGCCGCCGTTGTTGTAAGGCGCGGTCTCGCAACCGCCAAGCGCGAGGCCAGCGGTGACCGCCACGACCAAGGCGAACTTGCTAGTCAGTGCATTCATTTGAGTCACTTCCTTTTCAGCGGTTCGATTCAGCGAGCGTCGGATACTGCCGTCACACCTTCCTGAACCTGCACTCTATCGCCCGGGTCATGATCCATGCGCACCGTGCGAGTGACTCCGTTGTACACGTAACGTACGTCATAACCTACGATCTTGCTGCTGGTGTTGTTGACGGTGTTGCACCGGCGTTCGACCGAACTGGTCACCTGGGCACGCTGATGACTGGCCTCGATGCGATTGCCTGCATAACCGCCACCGACCGCACCGGCCACCGTGGCCAGGGTATTGCCTTTGCCGCCGCCGACCATGTGGCCGAGCAGGCCACCAGCCACCGCACCAATCGCTGTTCCGGCGATCTGGTGTTGATCCTTCGGCGGCGCGGTATGTGTCACGGTTTCGTCGTGGCAGACCTCCTGCGGATTGTTCGCCGTCGAGCGCACGGGGTCGACACTGACCACCTGGGCGTATTTGACCGCGGCATCTGCGCTCGTACCCGCATCGGCAGCACCATTGGAGGCGCCCGCATCTGCGCTCCGATTGCAGGCCGAAACGCTTGTCGCGAGTGCCACCGCGATAGCGATATTGAGTACATTGACCATGGACCTGTTCATCACCATCCTCTCCTCTGTTTGTCTGCTGCTGGTTGCCCGACGCATATTGCGCCGGCGCAATAATCTGCGATGCCATTGAACCGCTATCCAACTGAATCGGAGCTAGCTAGATATGCCTTGATCTATTCACATGCCAACCACCCTGAATAGATCAGAGCATCCCAGGCGCTCCTGACATTATCTTCACATCGAAACCGTCGAACTCACTGCCAGTGCACGAAAATAGCCTTCCGCCCAAGCTGGTCGACAGCCACGTCCATCTCGATGACGAGGCGTTCGCCGTCGATCGCGACGCAGTGATCGAACGCGCCGGCCAGGCTGGCGTCGAAACGATGATCGTACCGGCTGTCGACGCCGACAGTTGGCCGCGGATAAAGGCGCTGTGCGCCGATCATGCCGGGCTGCATCCTGCCTTCGGCCTGCATCCGATGTTCCTGCCCCATCATCTCCCCGCGCATGTGGATGCACTGTCTGCATGCTTCGATGGAGGCCACGCGGTAGCCGTAGGCGAGATCGGCCTGGATTTTCATATGGATGGCCTCGATCACGAACTCCAGCGGTATTACTTCTTGCGTCAACTCGAACTGGCGCGGAAGCGGGACTTGCCGGTGATCGTGCACGCACGCGGCGCGCTGGAGGAGGTAAGCCTGACCTTGCGCCGCACCGGCGGTTTGCGCGGCGTGGTGCACAGCTTTTCCGGCAGCGAGCAGCAGGCCCGGCACTTGTGGGAGATCGGCTTCCATCTGGGCATTGGCGGCCCGGTGACCTACCCGCGCGCGCAACGGCTGCGCCGCATCGTCGCGCAGATGCCGATCGAATTCCTGCTGCTGGAAAGCGACGCTCCGGACCAACCCGACGCAGCCCATCGCGGCGAACGCAACGAACCGGCGCGAGTCGCCGAGGTGCTGCGATGCGTCGCCGAGTTGCGCGGTGAGTCGGCCGCGGACATCGCCTCCGCAACCAGCGCCAATGCGCACCGTTTGTTCGGACTGGTTCGTCGCGACAACTGAGTGCGGCTCTTCAAGCACCGCATTCGCCGCCACTTGCGCAGGCGAGCCCGGACTTGCTATCTTTTAGTTCATTGATGAAATATAAGTTGATGAAGTGGCAAAGCTGACGAATTGCATCGCGATGATGGATGAGGGCATCGGCCGGGTGAGCCAGATCATCCCGCAGCTACCCGCAGCTGAAGCGCGGCTGAGCCGGCTGATGCTGATGGTCAGCGCCAGCCTCGAAGAAGAGCTCGAGTTCAAGCTCAAGCCGCACAAGCTCAACCACAGCGAATTTCTCACGCTGATGGTTCTGTACAGCCGCCCGGACGGCAGCTCGACGCCAGGCGAGCTTTGCGAGTTCGCCTCGCAGGGCGCCACCAACATGACCCGAATCGGGAATGCCCTCGTGAAACGCGGGCTGATCACCCGTGGCGCCAGCGAAGAGGATCGCCGCTGCGTGCTGATCCGCATCACCGCAGCCGGCCGGCGTTTCGTGCAGAAGATGCTGCCGCCGATGTTCCCCCGTGTCGCGACCATGTTTGCCGGCTTCAGCGATAACGACAAACGCAACCTGAGCCGTTTGCTGCGCAAGCTGGCGCATAACCTCGACCAGTTGAGCGAAGCCCCCCAGCCATGAAGGAAGCTCCGATGAAGCATGTCTTGCTACGCGGCCGCACGGTGCTGGCCGCGGCGACCCTGTTGGCGCTGGCTGCCTGCGCCAGCACGCCGAACAAACTTGGCTCACCGACGTTGCGCGACGACGTGCCGCTGGCCGGCCTGCAGGCGCCCACCCGCCCCGGCTGGCCCGCAGCATCATGGTGGCGCCAGTACGGCGATCCGCAATTGGATGGGTTGATGGACCAAGCGATGCAGCAGTCGCCGGATCTCGCACTGGCGCAGAGCCGCGTGCAGAACGCCGACCAGTCCGCGCGGCTTGCCGCGGCGCAGTTGGGGCTGTCGGTCAACGGCAATGCGCAGGTATCGCGCACGCGCATGAGCGATCACGGATTGATCCCGAGCAAATTCCTCGGCTTCTCCTGGTACAACCAGGCCGACCTCGGCGTGCAACTGCAATACGACTTCGACTGGTGGGGCAAGAAACGCGCGACGGTGGAGGCCGCGCTGGACCAGGCGCATGCCGCCGAAGCACAACGCAGCGCTGCCGCGCTGGCTATCCAGTACGCCGTCGCCGACACCTACTTCGGGTGGCAGGCCGATCAGGCACGGCTGCAACTGACCGATCAACTGCTTGCCGCCCAGCAGCAGCTCGTGCACATCGCTGAATTGCGCGTACGGCAAGGTGTCGACCTGCCGGACGAAGCACAGAAAGCCCGGGCGCAGCTGGCCGCGGTGCGCGAAATGCGCGTGGCGCTCGACGGTTCGGCGAAGATCCGCCGCGCCGCACTCGCCTCGCTGCTCGGCGTCGCACCGGCACAATTGCCGCCACTCGAGGCTCGCCCGCTGCCCATGGTTGAACGCGGCGTACCGGCGCAGGCCGGGCTGGACCTGATCGCCCGCCGCCCGGACATCGCCGCCAGCCGCTGGCAGGTTGAGGCCGCGCTGAAGCAGACCGATGCTGCGCGTGCCGAGTTCTTTCCCGACATCAGCATCACCGCGTTGGCCGGCCTTTCCAGCATCGACATGGGCAAGCTGCTCACCGCCGGCAGCCGCACGTTCGCACTGACCCCGGCGCTGCACCTGCCGATCTTCAACGGCGGTGCACTCGAGGCCAACTACGGTCTGAGCAAGGCACAGCTCGGCGCGGCGGTAGCGCAGTACGACAGCACAGTGCTGACCGCCGCGCGCGAAGTGGCGACGCAGGCCTTGGGTGCCGAGCAGATCGCTGCCCGCCAGCACGAACAGCAAGCTCAGCTCGATGCCGACCAGCAGCTGCTGGCTAACGCGCAGGCGCGTGTGCATCAAGGTGTGCGCGATGCCCGCGAAAGCCTGGGTGCGCAGGCCGAACTGCTGCAGCAACGCGATGCAGCGGCCCAATTGCAGGCCCAGGCGTTGAGCACGGATCTCGCCTTGATCAAGGCCCTCGGCGGCGGCTATCGCGACAACGCGCAGGCCGCTGCCAGCACCGAATCATCTCCCTCTTCTGTTACCACCGGAGTCGCCGACCATGAGCGCCACTGAGTCCGACAAGTCGTCCGTCGACGCCAACGACAGCGGCTTGGCCGCAAAAGATCCGGCCAAGCGCCGGCGCGTACTGCTGATCGTCGCCGGCGCCTTCATCCTCGCCGGACTGATCTGGTTTCTGCTGTGGCTGTTCGTGTTTTCCACCCGCGTGAAAACCGACAACGCCTACGTCGGCGGCAACCAGGTGGCGATCTCGGCGCAGGTGCCGGGCACGGTGGTGGCGATCCTCGCCGACGACACTCAGCACGTCGACGCCGGCCAGGTGCTGGTGAAACTGGACAGCACCGATGCCGATACGCGGCTGCAGCAGGCGCGCAGCGCGCTGGCCCAGGCAGTGCGCAGCGTGCGCCAGCAGACCAGCTCCGCCAGCAGCGCGGATGCCCAGGTGGTCAACGCCAGGCTCGCCCTGAAGAAGGCGGAGGCCGACCTGAAGCGCCGGTTGCCGTTGATCGCCGCGCAGGCCGAGTCGCCCGAAATCGTGCAACACATGCGCGATGGCGTCGACCAGGCGCAGGCCGCGGTATCCGCCGCCGAGTCGCAATCGGCTGCTGCGCATGCCGCGGTCGAAGGCACCGATGTGGCGCAGAATCCGGTGGTGTTGCAGGCCCGCGCGAATTTCCGCGCTGCCTGGGTCGCGGCCCAACGCAACGCGATCTATGCGCCGGTGTCCGGCTACGTCGCCGAACGCAGCGTGCAACTGGGCAACAGCGTGGCAGCCGGCCAGCAGCTGATGACCGTGGTGCCGCTGCATGACTTGTGGATCGACGCGAACTTCAAGGAAAGCCAGCTGCGGCATATCCGCATCGGCCAGCCAGCCACGGTGACCTCCGATCTGTACGGCAGCGATGCGGAATACCAAGGCAAGGTGATCGGCCTCGGCGCGGGCACCGGCAGCGTGTTCTCGCTGCTGCCCGCGCAGAACGCCACCGGCAACTGGATCAAGGTGGTGCAGCGGGTACCGGTGCGCATCGCGCTGGACAACCAGGCGCTGGACAAGCATCCGCTGCGCATCGGCCTGTCCGCCGACGTGACCGTGGATATCCGCGACGACAAGGGCAGCATGCTGGCCAATACGCCCGCGCAACAGCCGGTGGCACAAACCACGGTGTACGACCAGATGGCCAGCAAGGCGGATGCAGAGGCCGACCGGATCATCAGCGCCAACTTGCCCCACACCGCTGCCGCCAACTGAGCCGGACCATGGCCGCCACCCCCACCGAAGCCACGTCCGGCGCCGCACCGCTGAAGCCGCTGCACGGTAGTCCGCTGGCGCTGCTCACCATCGCCGTCGCGTTCAGCACCTTCATGGAGGTGCTGGACATGACGATCGTCAACGTCGCGGTGCCGCACATCGCCGGCAGCCTCGGCGTGAGTCCCAGCGAAGGCACCTGGACGATCAGTTCGTACGCGCTGGCCAGCGCGATCATGCAGCCGCTGACCGGCTGGCTGGCGCGCCGCTTCGGCGAGGTGAAGACCTTCGTCGGTTCGGTGCTGTTGTTCGTGATCTTCTCGATGCTGTGCGGCCTCGCCACCAGCATGCCGATACTGGTGATCGGGCGCCTGTTGCAGGGTGCCGGCTCCGGTCCGATGGTGGCGCTGTCGCTGACCTTGCTGCTGTCGAATTACCCGAAGGAAAAACAGGGCATCGCGCTGGCGCTGTGGGCGATGACCGTGGTGGTGGCGCCGATCTTCGGTCCCATCCTCGGCGGCTGGCTGACCGACAATTTCTCCTGGCCGTGGATTTTCTACATCAACCTGCCGGTAGGCATCATGGCGGCGGTGATCACCTGGGGCTTGTTGCGTAAACGCGAGACCAAGACCTACAAGGCGCCGATCGACGCGATCGGCCTGCTGCTGCTGGTGGTTGGCGTGGGCTGCCTGCAGTTCATGCTGGACAACGGCAACGACCACGACTGGTTCTCCTCGCCGATGATCCTGACCCTGGGCCTCATCGCGCTGGTCTGCCTCACCTTCCTGATCGTGTGGGAGCTGCACGCGAAGCACCCGGTGGTGGATTTGTCGCTGTTCAAGCAGCGCAACTTCACCGTCGGCGTGATCAGTCTCTCGCTGGGCATGTTCGCGTTCTTCGGCATCAACGTGGTGTTTCCGCTGTGGCTGCAGATCACCTTGGGCTACACCGCGACATGGGCCGGCCTGGCCACCGCACCGGTCGGCATACTGGCATTCCTGATCGCGCCGATCCTGGGCAAGAACATGCACAGGCTGGATCTGCGCGCAGTGGTGACCTTCGCGTTTCTGGTGTTCGCCAGTACCGCGTATTGGTTCTCCACCTTCGACAGCTCAGCCTCGTTTTCCACCCTGGTCGTGCCGCGCTTCGTGATGGGCCTGGCGATTCCGTGCTTCTTCATTCCGTTGAACCAGATCTACCTGTCCGGCCTGCCGGTTGACCAGATCGCCAGCGCCTCGGGGCTGTCCAATTTCTGCCGCACCATGGGTTCGAGCGTGTCGACCGCGATTATGGTGACCCTGTGGCAGCACCGCGGCGAAACCCATCACGCCACCCTGACCGAGTACGTGAGCCCGGGCCATCCGGCCGCCACCCAGTTCGTCGGGCAGCTCTCGCACACGGGGCTGTCCCATACGCAAAGCCTGGGGCTGATCGATCAGCTGCTGACACGCGAGGCATTGACTCTGGCGGTGAACGACGTGTTCTGGGGCTGCGCCATCCTGTTTGTGGCGCTGATCCCGGTGCTGTGGTTTGCCAGGCCGCCGTTCGGCAGCGCCGGTGGCGCGGCGGGGCACTAGCGCCTGCCGGACTTCGGTTGGCCGGGCTCTTGGAAAAAATGCTGCAGCAGACAGCTGCAGCATTTTTCCAGCCCCCGGCTGGTGCGGCGCAATATCTTCTGCTAGCGTTCGCCGCATGGCACAAACCAAGCGCATCATCAAGAAGTACCCGAACCGGCGTCTCTACGACACGGAAATCTCCAGCTACATCACGCTGGAGGAAGTCCGCCAGCTGGTCCTGGACAACGAGGATTTCGAAGTCCGCGACGCGAAGAGCGGCGAGGAACTGACCCGCTCGGTGCTGCTGCAGATCATCTCCGAGCACGAGGACAAGGGGCAGCCGATGCTGTCGCCACAGTTGCTCAGCCAGATCATCCGCTTCTACGGCGATTCGCTGCAGGGGTTCATGGGACCCTATCTGGAGCGCAGCCTGCAGGTGTTCCTCGATCAGCAGACCCAGTTCCGCAGCCAGCTCAACAGCTTGATGGGGCAGACCCCATGGAACACGCTGAATGACCTGACCGAACGCAACATGGCGGCATTCCAGGCGATACAGCGGGGGCTGATCGACACCGCCGCCAAGGTGATCCCGACGCCGGCCGCCAGCAGCCGCAGCGGCAAGAAACCCGGCTGATACCAGCCCGGCTGACGGCGCGCATCGACGCGCCGTCCGTTCGTCTCCCCTGACCCGATCGCCGCAGCACAGCATGTGCTGCCCTGCCGCATGATCAAGCCCATCGACCCGAATTCCATGAACCAGACTGCCGCTTCGAAACCTGCCGTCGAGAAGCCTGCGCTTGATAGGCGTGCTCTTGATAGACGTGCTCTTGATAGACGTGTAGCGCTGGTCACCGGCGGCATCGGCGGTCTCGGCTCGGAAATCTGCCGCCAGTTGGCCCTGGCCGGACGCGAGGTGGTCGCCGTGGATCTGGCCGCACGCGGCGAGCGCGCCGCCGCGTTCCACGAAGAGGTCGCCAGCTTCGGCGGCAGCATCAGGTTCGAACCGGCCGACGTCAGCGATTTCGACAGCTGCCAGCAGCTGATTGCCCGCATCGAGCAGCAGCATGGCAGCGTCGATATCCTGGTCAATGCCGCCGGCATCACCCGGGACGCCAGCCTGCGCAAGATGTCGCCCCAGCAGTGGCACGAATTGATGCGGGTGAATCTCGATGGCGTGTTCAACATGTGCCGCAACGTGGTCGATGGCATGACCGAGCGCGGCTTTGGCCGCATCGTCAACATCAGCTCGGTGAACGGCCAGACCGGCCAGTTCGGCCAGACCAACTACTCCGCCGCCAAGGCCGGCGTGCACGGCTTCAGCATGGCGCTGGCGCGCGAGACCGCCCGCAAGGGCGTCACCGTCAATACCGTGTCGCCGGGTTACTGCGACACGCCGATGGTCGCCGCCGTGTCGGCCGAGATCCGCGCCCAGATCATCGCCGACATTCCGGTCGGACGGCTCGGCGCTCCCGCAGATATCGCGCGCGCCGTGAAATTTCTCGCGGCGGATGACGCCGGCTACATCACCGGCGCCAACTTGCCGGTCAACGGCGGCTATTTCATGAGTTTCTGAGCCAGTCTCGCCGAGAGTTGTGGGGCGCCAGGGGTCCTGCACAGCGCCGTGAACGAGACGAAGTCATTGACCTCGGCTAGCGAGAGTCGTAATTTCCTGCGATACGGTCGCAAATTCATCCTGGGGAGGATTTTTTTGCGCACCGGACCGCAGACGCTCCCGGCCGGGAGAACCGGCCGGGAGCGTCTTTCCAACCATTAGGGAGGGAATACCGATGATGCACAAATCGCTTACTGCTGCGCTGTTTGCTGCTATCGGCCTGGCTGCCATGTCTGACGCCGGCGCTGCCACACAAACGCGTGTCCAGGCCCAATCCATGGGCAAGGTCACACCCGCCGCTCTCGCCAGCCGAATCGGCCTGGACGCCGACGCCTCGCTGTCGCCACGCCTGCAGACACGTACCGCCCACGGGACCTTGAAGACCCGTCAGCAACAGACCTTCCGCGGCGTACCCGTCTACGGCCGCCATGTCGTGGTGGAACACGACGGCAGCGGCAATATACTCAGCGTCAGCGGCGAGATTTCCCGCGGTATCGATCTCGACATGGCATCGGTCGCGCCCACCATCAGCAGCGCCCGTGCGCTCGCCCTTCTGCGCGAACACGCCGGCCTGCTGCCGCTTGGCATCGGCGCCAACGGTATCCAGGACAGCGACATCCAGAACGCAAAGAGCGATCTGTACGTCTACGCCGAGGGCAACCGGGCACGTCTTGCCTATGTCACGTCGTTCTTCGTCGAGCGCCATGGCGCTCCGACCCGCCCGACCGCGATCATCGACGCCAACACCGGCGAAGTGATCCAGTTCTGGGAAGGTCTCACCACGGGCAAACCGGGCGGAGGCACCGTCACCGGCACTCCCGCCCTCGCCACGGGTGCCGGAGGCAACCTGAAGACCGGCCAATACCTCTACGGCACCGACTACGCGTCGCTCGCCGTCACCCAGTCCGGCTCCACCTGCTACATGCAGAATCCCGACGTGGCGACCAACAACATGGCCGGCAGCACGCGCCGTGGCACGCTGTGGAGCTTCATCTGCCCGACCAGCACCGGCGATGCCGCGAATGGCGCTTATTCGCCGATCAATGACGCGCACCATTTCGGCAGCGTCGTGCACGATATGTACAACAGCTGGCTTGGCGCACCGCCGCTGAGCTTCTCGCTGGTGATGAACGTGCACTATGGCCGCAACTACGAGAACGCGTTCTGGAACGGCTCGTCGATGAACTTCGGCGACGGCGCCACTACCTTCTACCCGCTGACCTCGCTGGATGTCACCAGCCACGAGGTCAGCCATGGCTTCACCGAACAGAACTCCGCCCTGCAGTACTCCGGCCAGGCCGGCGGCATCAATGAAGCATTCTCGGACATGGCTGGCGAAGCGGCCGAGTACTTCGACCGTGGCAATAACGACTGGCTGGTGGGCGCCGACATCATCAAGAGCGGCACGGCGCTGCGCTGGATGTGCACACCGACGCTGGACGGTCGCTCGATCGACAACGCGGCGAACTTTACCAGTTCAATGAATGTGCATTATTCCAGCGGCGTCTATAACAAGGCCTTCTGCACGCTCGCGAAGACGTCGAACTGGAACACGAAAAAGGCCTTCGAGGTATTCGCGCGCGCCAACGCGATGTACTGGACGGCTACCACCACGTTCAACTCCGGCGCTTGCGGCGCGGAAACCGCTGCCGACGACTACGGCTACCCGCGCAGTGACGTAGTGGCTGCGTTCAACGCTGTCGGCGTGACCTGCCAGTAAGACACGAGGAAATAGGTGGTAAAGAAGGGCCGGGCCGTCAGGGTCGGCCCTTTTCGTTGCCTTCGAGAAACCGCGGTACGCATGCCGAATTCATCGGCGCCGCACGCGAACGCTTCGCATGGCAACACCCCCGCAACACAAAATGGGCCGTCCGGGATTGCAGTCCCGCTCCGCTTGCGGAACAGTGAGCGGATTCCCCTCTCGGATCGCAGCATGGCGCAGCAAACCATCACCATCATCGGCGGCGGCCTGGTCGGCGCACTGCTGGCGCAGCAGCTGGCACAACGCGGTTTTGCCGTCGAGGTCTACGAGAAGCGGCCCGATCCGCGGCTGAGCGGTTTCCTGGGCGGCCGCTCGATCAACCTGGCGCTGGCCGAACGCGGCCTGCAGGCGCTACGCACGGCCGGGTTGGCCGACGACGTGTTGCAGCGCGCGGTGATGATGCGCGGGCGCATGGTACACGGCCGCGATGGCAACAGCGGTCTGCAGCGTTACGGCGTCGACGACAGCGAGGTGATCTGGTCGGTCTCGCGCGGCGCATTGAACATGTTGCTGCTGGATGCCGCCGAAGCGGCCGGCGTGCAGTTCCATTTCGAGCAGTCACTGGTGAGCGCCGACTTCGACGCGCAGCGCATCCGGCTGGCCGATGCCGCCGGCGTGGAACGCGAATTGCCGGTAGGCATGCTGATCGGAGCCGATGGCGCGGGCTCCGCGGTGCGCGCGACGATGAATGCGCACAGCCCGCTGGGTGAACGCATCGAGTCGCTAGGCCACGGCTACAAGGAGCTGGAGATTCCGCCAGCCGGCGAACTGCCGGGCGGCGTGCTGCAGCTCAGCGGCGGTCACGACCAGTACGCGCTGGAACCGCACGCCCTGCATATCTGGCCACGTGGCGGTTACATGTGCATCGCGTTGCCGAATACCGAAGGCAGCTTCACGGTCACGCTGTTTCTGCCGGCCCAAGGTGCGGCGCCGAGTTTCGCCACCCTGCCCGATGCGACGGCGGCGGCCGCCTTCTTCAGCGAACAGTTTCCGGACCTGCTGCCGCTGATTCCGCGCTTCAGCGAAGACTTCGACAGTCACCCGGTCGGCACTCTGTCCACCTTGTATCTGCAGCGTTGGCATCTGGACGGTCGCGCACTGCTGATCGGCGATGCCGCCCACGCGATCGTGCCGTTTCACGGCCAAGGTATGAACTGCGGTTTCGAGGACACCGTGGTGCTGGCGAATTTGCTGGCCGCCGCACCGAACGACAGCGCCGAGGTGTTCGCCGAATTCCAGCGCGTGCGCCAGCCCAATGCCGACGCGATCGCCACGATGGCGCTGGAAAACTACGTCGAAATGCGCGACTCGGTCGCCGACCCGCACTATCTGGCCAAGCGCGAACTGGGTGCGCTGCTGGCCGAACGCGCACCGCAGCATTACATGGCGCGCTATCGGCTGGTCACGTTCTCGCATGTACCCTATGCCTACGCGCTCGAACGCGGTCGCGCGCAGGACCGCTTGCTGGAGCAGCTGTTGCGTGACACGCCGAACATAGCGGATATCGACATTGAAGCCGCCGCGCGGCTGTTCCGATCGAACCTGGAGCCACTGCCGAGACTGCGCCATGGATGAAGCCCTGCTCGAGGCGTTTCACGCCACCGCCTACCATGTCTGCCTGGACGCCGTGACCTGGGCCACCATACGCGTGGATTTGCCCTTGCCGGTCCAACTCGCCGAGGTGGTCGGTTCGCGTCCGTGGGCTTTCGTCACGGCGTGGAATCCGCAGGCGCGCCGACGCCCGCCGGCAGAAAACCTGGCCGCGCAGCGCGAACTGCTGGCCGCATTGCTGAACCAGCCCGGTGCTTCTGTCCATCCGGCCATCGGGGTGGGCAGTTCCGGCTGGAGCGAGCCCAGCCTGTTCGTCGTCGGGGTCGGCGTCCCTTCGCTGGACAAGCTGGCCAAGGCCTATGGGCAATTGGCTTATGTACACGGTGAAGCAGACGGCGCCGCCCTTCTGCGCGTGCTGGACTGATCCGGTCAGCGGCAGCACGCCGCATGGACAAGCGCCATCGGCATTGCGGACAATCGTGACAATGACCGCCGCAAATCCCGCTGTGCCCCTGCTTGAAGCGAGGGCCCTGAGTTTCCTTCGCCAGGACGAACCGGTGTTCGCACCGCTGGATTTTCAGCTGCATGCGGGCGAGCTGGCGCTGGTCGAGGGCGATAACGGCAGCGGCAAGACCACCTTGCTGCGCATGCTCGCCGGCCTGCTGCACGTCGGCGAAGGCGAACTGCGCTGGCGCGGCGAACCACTACAACACGATCGCTGCGCGGGCGAGATCCTGTTTCTCGGCCACCAGCTCGGCCTCAAGGCCGACCTCAGCCCCCGCGAAAACCTGCAGATCGCCGCGGGCCTGCATGGCTGCCGCGACGGCGCCGGTGTGGCGACGGTGCTGGCCGACATCGGCTTGCGCGGCTACGAGGACGAACCGGTGCGCCGATTGTCCGCCGGCCAGAAGAAGCGTGCCGCACTGGCCCGTTTGCTGTTGCTGCCGGCCGCGCTGTGGCTGCTCGACGAACCGTACGCGAACCTCGACCGCACCGGCATTACGCTGGTCAACCACATCCTGGAGGCGCACACCGCAGTCGGCGGTGCCGCCCTGGTCACCAGCCACGGTGCCGTGAGTTTCCATGGCGGCGAACCGCGGCATATCCGGATGCATGCATGAACCGTCCGGGTCTCCTCACCGCTTGCGCCGCGATGCTGCGGCGCGATCTGACGCTGGCCTGGCGCCGGCGCGGTGACATCGCGATGCCGGTGCTGTATGCGCTGATCGTGACGATGCTGTTCCCGTTCGCACTGGGGCCGGAAGACACGTTGCTGCAGCGGATCGCCGGTGGCGTGGTGCTGGTCACCGTGCTGCTGGCGATGCTGCTGGCCTTGGACGCGATGTTCTCCAGCGATATCGAGGACGGTTCGCTGGAACAGCTGGTCGTGGCACCGCAACCGCTGGCGCTGATGCTGGGGATGAAGATCCTCGCCCACTGGCTAACTACCGCGCTGCCGCTGATCGTGATCGCGCCGCTGATGGCCGCGATGCTGCACCTGCCTGGCGCGGTGATTCCGGTGCTGCTGCTGGCCCTGCTGCTGGCCACGCCGCTGCTCAGCCTGCTTGGCGCAGTGCTGGTGGCGCTCACGGCCGGCACCCGGCGCTCTGGTATGCTGCTCGCATTGATGTTGCTGCCTCTGTGCGTGCCTGCGGTGATCTTTGCCGCGGGGGCCGTGGCAGCTGCCCAACAGGGGTTGCCGTGGCTCGCGCCGATCACCTGGCTCGCTGCCGCACTGGTGCTCGCTGTGGTGCTGGCGCCATTGGCCTGCGCCGCTGCCCTTCGTATTGCCCTGGACGCATGAGAGCCTCTTTTAATGGCTAACTGGATTCCGCTCTGGTTGCACAAGCTCGGCTCGCCGCCGACGTTCTACCGCTTCGCCGGCACGCTGCAGCCATGGGCGACGGCGTTGGCGCTGGTACTGGGCGCGATCGCCCTGTATGGCGGCCTGGTGCTGGCGCCGGCCGACTACCAGCAGGGCGACGCCTACCGGATCATCTTCATCCATGTACCCAGCGCCGAGATGAGCATGTTCATCTACGCGGTGATGGGCGTGGCCGCATTCATCGCGCTGGTATGGCGGATCAAGCTGGCCGAAGTCGTGGCGATGGAATCGGCGCCGATCGGCGCGGCATTCACCTTCATCACCCTGGTCACCGGCTCGCTGTGGGGCAAGCCGATGTGGGGCACCTGGTGGACGTGGGATGCCCGGCTCACTTCCGAGCTGGTGCTGCTGTTCCTCTATCTCGGCGTGATCGGTCTGTATCACGCGTTCGAGGATCGCCGCCAGGGCGCGCGCGCCGCGGCCTTCCTGGCGATCATCGGCATCATCAACGTGCCCATCGTGCATTTCTCGGTGAACTGGTGGAACACCTTGCATCAGGGCAGCACGATCAACGTGTTCGGCCAGTCCAAGATGTCCTCGGACATGCTGTGGCCGCTGCTGACGATGATGCTGGCGACCAAGTTCTATTACGCCGCCAGCCTGTTCCGCCGCGTGCGTACCGATCTGCTGGCGCTGGAAGGCGGCAAGGACTGGGTGCGCCGGATCGCCGAAGACGAGGCCGGCCGATGAGCATGCTGCAGAGCGCTCTTGCCGCAAGCGGCGACATCGCAGGTTTCTTCAGGATGGGTGGTTACGCCGCCTATGTGTGGCCGGCCTATACAGTGTTCTTCGTCGCGTTGATCGTCGATACCGTCGCGCCCCGCGTGCGCCGTCGCCGTGTGCTGCGGGAACTCCGCGCCAGGCTGGCGCGTCAACAGGCACGACAGGATCGTACTGGCAGCAACACCATACCCTCTTCTCCACCTTCCCCTTGACGGGGGCGGCTTCCGATCATGCCCATGAATCCCACCCGCAAGCGCAGGCTTATCATCGTCCTGCTGATCCTCGCCGCCGCGGCGATCGCCGCCGTGCTGGCGGTGGTCGCCCTGCAGAACAACATGAACTACCTGCTCACGCCAAGCCAGGTGCAGTCCGGCGAGGCTGGCGGCTACAAGACGTTCCGCCTTGGCGGCATGGTCAAGGCAGGCTCGATCCAGCGCAGCAACGACTCGCTCAAAGTCACCTTCACCGTGGTCGATGCCGGCGGTGCGATGCCGGTCGAGTACACCGGCATCCTGCCCGACCTGTTCCGCGACAACCAGTCGGTGATCGCCACCGGACACATGGACAACGCGCATTTCATCGCCACCGAAGTGCTGGCCAAGCATGACGAAACTTACATGCCGAAAGAGCTGAAGGATGCGATGGCCAAGGCGCACGCGAACAAGAAGATCGGACAGGAACCGGCCATGCAGGACAAGATGCCATGACCCCCGAACTCGGCCAGCTCGCGCTGATCCTCGCCCTGCTGCTGGCGCTGGCGCAGAGTATCCTGCCGCTGCTCGGCGCCTGGCGCGGCAACCGTGCGCTGATGGCGGTGGCACGTCCGGCCGCGGCGGGTCAGGCAGTGTTCGTGGCGTTCGCGTTCGGCATCCTGGTCTGGGCGTTCGTGCGCTTCGACTTTTCGGTGCAATACGTGGCCGACAACTCGAACCTGGCGCTGCCGTGGTATTACCGCATCGCCGCGGTGTGGGGCGCGCACGAAGGTTCGCTGCTGCTGTGGATCCTGATCCTCAATGTCTGGACGGTGGCGCTGGCTGCGTTCAGCCAGAAACTGCCGGAGGTATTCGCCTCGCGCGTGATCGCCGTCATGGGACTGATCGCGGTGGGGTTCCTCGCCTTCATCATTTTCACCTCCGATCCGTTCGGGCGGCTGCTGCCGATGCCCGGCGATGGCGCCGACCTGAATCCCGTGCTGCAGGATCCAGGCATGACGTTCCACCCGCCGATGCTGTACATGGGCTACGTGGGCTTTTCGGTGGCGTTCGCGTTCTCGATCGCCGCCTTGCTCGGCGGCGAGCTGGAGCAGGCCTGGGTGCGCTGGGCGCGGCCGTGGACGAATATCGCCTGGGGCTTCCTCACCTGCGGCATCGTCGCCGGCAGCTGGTGGGCGTACGCGGAGCTGGGATGGGGCGGCTGGTGGTTCTGGGATCCGGTGGAAAACGCCAGCTTCATGCCGTGGCTGGTCGGGCTGGCGCTGATCCACGCGCAGGCGGTGACCGAGAAGCGCGGCTCGCTGCGCGCCTGGACGATACTGCTGTCGATTTTCGCGTTCTCGCTGAGCCTGCTCGGCACCTTCCTGGTGCGCTCGGGCGTGCTCACCTCGGTGCATGCATTCGCCTCCGATCCGCGCCGCGGTATCTTCATCCTGGCGTTCCTCACCATCGTGGTCGGCGGCTCGCTGCTGCTGTATGCGTTGCGCGCGCCGAAGGTGGTCGGCGGCAAATCGTTCAAGGTGGTGTCGCGCGAAACCGTGTTGCTGATCGGCAACCTGATGTTTGCGGTGGCCGCGGCGATGGTGCTGCTGGGTACGCTGTTTCCATTGATCGGCGATGCGTTGAATCTGGGCCGTGTGTCGGTCGGACCACCGTATTTCGGTTTCCTGTTTCCGCTGCTGATGCTGCCTGTGGTGCTGTTGCTGCCGTTCGGACCATTCCTGCGCTGGGGCAAGGGCGACTGGCCGGCGCTGAAGCAGGTGCTGCTGCGCGCCGGCATCGCCGCCGCGGCGTGCGCGATCGCGGCGGCGTTCTTCGTGAACGGCCAGCTGAAGGCGGTCGCGGGCGTGGCGTCGCTGGTCTGGCTCGGCATCGGCGTGCTGCTTTACGCGATCAAGCGCTGGCGTGAGATGCCGCGCGGCCGGCGTTACCCGGCCGAGATGGCCGGCATGCTGCTGGCACATCTGGGCGTGGGCGTGTTCGTGGCTGGCGTGCTGCTGTCCGAATCGCTCAGCGTGACCAGTGATGTGCGGATGGCGCCGGGCCAGACCCAGCACATCGGCGGCTACGACTTCCGCTTCGACGGAGCGCACCGCGCGACCGGACCCAACTGGCGCGCCGACCAGGGCGTGGTCACGGTGACCCGCGACAGCAAGGACGTCGCCGTGATGCATCCGCAGAAACGCACTTATCTGCGTGGCCAGGTGCAGACCGAGTCGGCGGTGAACGCCGGCATCTTCCGCGATCTCTACGTGGCGCTGGGCGAGCCGATGGATGCGAACAACATCGAAGGCGCCTGGTCGCTGCGGCTCTACTACAAGCCGTTCATCCGCTGGATCTGGGGCGGTGGCCTGTTGATGATGCTGGGCGGATTCGTCTGTGCCGGCGACAAACGCTTCCGCATCAAGCGCGGCGCGAAAATCGAAGAAGCCAGCGCCGGTTTGCAGGTACAGGAAACACACGCATGAACCGGTTGTTGCCGTTCTTCGGGTTCATGCTGCTGGTGGTGCTGTTCGGCTTCGGCATTTGGTGGAATACCCAGCACGACCAAAATGCTATTCCGTCGCCGCTGCTGAACAAGCCGGCGCCGGCGTTCAATCTGCCCAAGCTGTATGAACCCGCGCAGACAGTGAGCAAAGCGGACCTGCTGGGCCAGCCCTATCTGCTCAACGTGTTCGCCAGCTGGTGCATCGAGTGCGGCGCGGAGCATCCGGTGCTGGAAGCCGAAGGCCCGGGCCTGGGCGTGCAGCTGGTCGGCTACAACTACAAGGACGCGCCGGCCGACGCCAAACGCTGGCTGGCCGAACACGGCAATCCGTACCATCTGCTGATCGCCGACGAGCCGGGCAACACCGCGATCGACTTCGGCGTGTACGGGGCGCCGGAAAGCTTCCTGATCGATGCGAAAGGCGTGATCCGCTACAAGCATATCGGTCCGCTCACGCCCGACGTAGTGGCGAAGGAATTGAAGCCGGCGATTGCGGCAATGCAGAAGGAGGTGCCGTGATGCGGCCTGGGCTCCTACGGGTGATTTTCATTGCGCTGCTGTGGTTCGGCGGCGTCGTGCATGCCCAGGCGATCGAACCGATGCCGTTCGCCAACCACGCGCAGGAACTGCGCTTCCAGCACCTCACTCAGCAACTGCGCTGCCCGATGTGCCAGAACGAGACGCTGGCCGACTCCAACGCGCCGATCGCGCGCGACCTGCGCAACCAGATCTTCCAGATGATGCAGCAAGGCAGAAGCGACGACGAGATCAAGCAATACCTGGTCGCCCGCTACTCCAATTTCGTGCTGTACGACCCGCCGCTGACGAGCGGCACCTGGCTGCTGTGGTTCGGCCCGCTGCTGATCCTGCTTGGCGGCGCCGGTGCGGTGCTGGTGGTGATCCGCAAACGCAACCGCGGCGCCGCCGTCGCCCCGGAAGCATCGACCGACCACGCGCCGACCGACCACGGGGACGACTGGTGAAAACCGTTTTTTTCATAGCCGCTGCAGTGATGATCGCTGTGGCGCTGGCCGCCTTGCTGCTGCCGCTGGTGCGCCAGGGCCGCCGCTCCGGCCGCAGCCGCGGCGTGTTTGCACTGACCCTGGCGATCGCCTTCGTAGTACCGCTGGCGGCCAGCGGCCTGTATCTGCTGGTAGGCACACCCGCCGCGCTCAACGGTGTTTCCGCCGAGGCTACGCGGCCTCTGACCATGCAGCAGGCACTCGACGAACTGCAAGCCCACCTGACCCAGCAGCCGGATGACGTGCAGGGCTGGATGCTGTTGGCGCAGACCCTGTCCGTGCAGCACGATCCGGCCGCGGCACGCGATGCCTACGACCGTGTACTGAAGCTCGACGCCAACAACGCCGAAGCGATGGTGGGCTGGGCCGAAAACGACTCGATGACGCGCAGCGATCACATGATCGAAGGCCGCGCGCTGGACCTGCTCAAACGCGCGGTACTGCTGCATCCGGACAGCCAGCGCGGCCTGTGGCTGCTCGGCATCAGCGACTTCCAGCATGGCGAATACCGCGATGCCGCCGCCACCTGGCGCCTGCTGCAACCGCAACTGGAGCCTGGCTCGGACGTGGCCAAGGCGGTCGCCGAACAGATCGCCGTTGCCGACGCCCGCGGCGGCGGCGCACCGGCCGGCGCTGCGAGCACCACCGCGGCGCCCGCGCCGCAAGGCGCCGCACTGCAGGTGCAAGTCGCGCTCGCGCCGGCGTTGAAGGACAAGCTGGCAGCGGGCGATGTTCTATTCGTCTATGCCCGTGCCGACAAAGGCCCGCCGATGCCGCTGGCCGTCGCCAGACTCGATGCCGGCCAGTTGCCGGCCAGCGTCACCCTGACCGATGCCATGGCGATGACGCCGGCGCTGAAGCTGTCCTCGGTCACGCACGTGTTTGTCGGCGCGCGGATCAGCCACAGCGGCCAGCCGATCGCGCAATCCGGCGACCTGGAAGGCGATGCCGGCATCGTGGCGGTGGACAGCAGGACACCCGTCAAGATCAGCATCGACAAGGTGCATTGACGATGGGCGACGCACGCCGCTACTTCGATCTGCCCTCCCCGTTCGCCATGAAACGCGGCGGCGTGCTGCATGGTGCCCACGTCGCCTACGAAACCTGGGGCGAGTTGAACGCCGCGCGCGACAACGCGGTGCTGGTGCTCACCGGCTTGTCGCCCAGCGCGCACATGGCCTCCTGCAAAGACGACCCCGCACCCGGCTGGTGGGAAGACATGGCCGGCCCGGGCAAAGCGATCGACACTACGCGCTGGTTCGTGATCTGCGTGAACTCGCTGGGCAGCGACAAGGGCTCGACCTGCCCTGCTTCGATCGATCCCGCCACCGGCGAGCCGTACCGGCTGACGTTCCCCGAGCTGGCGCTGGAAGACGTCGCCAACGCCGCGCATGCCGTCGTCAGCAGCCTCGGCATCACCCAACTGGCCTGCCTGATCGGCTGCTCGATGGGCGGCATGAGCGCGCTGGCCTACATGCTGCTGCACCCCGGCAGCGTGCGTGCGCACATCAGCGTGGACACCGCGCCGCAGGCGCAGCCGTTCGCCATCGCGATCCGCTCGCTGCAGCGCGAGGCGATCCGGCTCGACCCGGAGTTCAATGAGGGCCGCTACGACATCCACGCCACCGAAGGCGGCAGCTACCCCGACCTGGGCATGAGCATCGCGCGCAAGCTCGGCGTGATCACCTACCGCTCGGCGATGGAGTGGAACGGCCGCTTCGCGCGCATCCGGCTCGACCCGGAACAGCGCGAGGACGAGCCGTTCGGCCGCGAGTTCCAGGTCGAGTCCTATCTCCAAGGCCACGCCCAGCGCTTCGTGCGCAACTTCGATCCGAACAGTTATCTGTATCTGTCGCGCGCCAGCGACTGGTTCGACATCGCCGAATACGGCCACGGCAGCGTGCTGGAAGGGCTTAGGCGAATCCATATCGAGCGGGCGATGGTGATCGGCGTCAGCACCGACATCTTGTTCCCGCTGCAGCAGCAGGAGCAGATCGCCGAAGGCCTGCAGGCGGCCGGCGCCGAAGTGGAATTCGTGGCGCTGGATTCGCCGCAAGGCCACGATGCGTTCCTGGTCGACATCGACAACTACAGTCGCGCGATCGGCGGCTTCCTGAACCGGCTTCCCGCTGCCTGACCGCCCCGCTGCTAAGATAAGCAACACCACGCACCATCCGAGACCATCATGCTCACCCTGGATTTCCCCGGCAGCCGCACCTTGATCGACGCGATCGACGCCGCCGTGGCCAAGCCGACCACCCACGAACTCACCGACAGCCTGCGCAACAGCCTGTGCAAGCTGATCCGCGACAAGGCGGTCACCCTGCCCGACTGCGTGTTCGAGGCGAATGCCGAACATTACGCCCGCCGCGAGCTGTACCGCAGCGAAGAGCACGGCTATTGCGTGGTGGCGATGACGTGGGGTCCAGGCCAGGGCACGCCGATCCACGATCACGACGGCATGTGGTGCGTCGAGGGTGTGTGGAACGGCGCGCTGGAGATCGTGCAGTACGAATTGCTGGAGCACGACGCACAGCGCTACTGCTTCCAGCCGGTCGGTTCGATCCAGGCCGGCGCCGGTTCGGCCGGCAGCCTGATCCCGCCGCACGAGTACCACAGCATCCGCAACCCCAGCGACAACAGCGTCACTGTTAGCCTGCACATCTATTCCGGCCCGATGACGCGCTGCTCGGTGTTCCAGCCGCTGCCGGAAGATCGCTGGTACGGCCGCGACATACGCCAGCTGGGGCTCGACCGCGTCCACTGAACCCGGCATAATGCGCCGCTCACATGCCGGTGTGGCGGAATGGTAGACGCGGCGGACTCAAAATCCGCTGGCAGCGATGTCGTGTAGGTTCGAGTCCTATCACCGGTACCAATCAGTGAAAAACCCCGCCTCGCGCGGGGTTTTTCATGTCTGCCTACAGCTCGCGCACGACACGGAAGCCCACTCTGCCGCTGCGCGTATCGCCGTTGGCACCCAGCCGATAAGCCGAGCTCACCTGTTCCGGCGAGCTGCCCCAGGAGCCGCCGCGCACCACGCGAGCGCGGCAACCTGGATTGAGCCATGCGCTGCCGTCGACCGGCGCACGCAGATAGCTGTCATGCCAGCAATCCTGCACCCACTCGGACACGTTGCCGTTGATGTCGTACAGCCCGAACGGATTGGCGGCGAAGCTCATCACCGGCGCCGGTCCCCAGTAACCATCGCGATAGCCGCGAAAGGCGTGGCTCCAGCGCCGGCCGCTGCGCGAGCGGTCGCCGGAGCCGGTCAGGTTTTCTACCGGGTGGGAGGGCGTGCCGTTGCCCCACCAATAGCGGGTGGTCGTGCCGCCGCGCAGTGCGTACTCGAATTCGGCTTCGCTGGGCAGCCGGTAGAGCTTGCCGGTACGCTGGCTGAGCCAATCGGCGTACGCCTTCGCGTCGTTCCACGAGATATTCAACACCGGCAACCTGCCGTCGGCTTTGTGACCGGCGTAGTCGTCCTGCCAGGTCGCGTCGGAATCGTCCCGCAACGCACCGCTGCGCTCGTCGTACACGCTGGAGCCGCCCAGCTTGATCGAATCGGGCACGTAGCCGCTGGCGCGCACGAATTCGCGGAACTCGTCCACCGTCACCGCGGTGCGCGCCATTGCGAAACCCTTGGCTATGGTGACCATATGCTGCGGCGTTTCGGCGTCGTTGTGGTCTTCCTCGTCGGCCGACACGCCCATCTGGAAACTGCCGGTGGGAATCACCACCATCGCCGGTGTCTTGCCCGGGAGGTCGACATAGCGATCGGCGAAGACCTGGCCGGGCTTGTAGCTGGCGTACAGACGCGCATTGGTCAGTTGCTCGTCGAAATCCGCCAGCGTCGGCAGGGCGGGATCGGTCGCCCTGGCCTGCGCCGCCAGTTTCCTCGCCAGCTCGATATTGCCGGCATCCAGCGCCGAACGGGCCTGCGCCAGCACACCGCTGGCGCGCTGTTCGCGCATGTCGTCGACGCGCTTGTGCACATCGAGCATCTGCTGCGAACCGGGACGGATGGCCTGCGCTTCGGCCAGCTGCTTGTCCGCACCCGCGAAGTCGTTTTGTGCCACGGCGGCCAGGGCGCGATCGAGCACCGCGCGCTGCACCTGGAAAATGCCTTGTTCGGCCACCGCGTTCTGCGGATCGAGCTGCTGCACCTCGCGGTAGAGGTCCAGCGCGCTGCCGCCGTGCGGTTGATCCACCTTGCCCTGCTGCAGCAAAGCCGCCGCCTTCGCCAGCATCGGCCGCACCTTGACCAGGGTTTTCAGATTGGCTTCCAGTTGCGCCACATCGCCGGCAGCATCCGGCAGCGGACGCAACGCACCGAGCAGATCCTCCGCAGCATCGGCGTCGCCCAGTGCGATGTCCTGGTCGATCTCCGCCACCAGCCGCGCACGCACGTCGAACAGGCCTTGCGCGGCGCGGCGGCTGTCCGGTTTGTCCTTCAGTGCCTGCGCAAACAATGCGGCGGCGCTGTTTGCGTCGCCGGCCAGCTGACCGGCATGCAGCGCCTTGGTCGCTCGCGCCAGCAAGGCCTGCACCGCCGGCGGATCCGCGCTCATCTGCTCGGGCAGGTTCGCGTTCTTGCTGCTGTGGGCGGCGATCACCGCAGCCGGCGCCAACGTCAGCGGCGGCCCCGCGTTGACTTCGTTGATCGCCGATGCGCGTTCCGGCTGCAACCCGCTGGCCGGCATCTGCGCCCCCATCGACATCGAGCGGCGTGGCGCCTGGGTCGGATCGACGTGAAATATCCGGGGAAAAAAGTGGTACATCAGCGCGAACCCCAGCACGATCACCCCCAGCGCTCCACCGAGAGTGCGCTGACGGCGAAGGGTTGCATTGCTCGGCATAGATGGGCGTCCTCGGTGCGGCCTGTTATCGTGCTCTGCTCACCATAGGCACAAACCGCCGACAGGGCAATCCGCGCCTGGCAACCTTTCAAGGAATATCGATGTCATTGCCCGAAACCGCCGCCGCCGAGTGGATCGATCATCGCGATGCGCTGCAGGCGTGGCTGGCCACGGTACCCGCGGATGCCGCGGTAGGCCTGGACACCGAGTTCATGCGCCGCAATACGTTCTATCCGCAGCTGGCGCTGCTGCAGCTGGGCTGGAACGGTCGCCATGCGCTGATCGATCCGCTCGCGTTCGAGATCGGCGATGCCTTGCAGCCGTTGCTCGGCGCCGGCCCCGCCGTCACCGTGATGCACAGCGCCAGCGAGGATCTGGAGACCTTGGCGCCGCTGCTGCCCGATGGCCCCCGCATCCTGTTCGACACCCAGATCGCCGCGGCCTTCGTCGGCATGGGCCTGGGCATCAGCTACCGCGCGCTGGTCGCCGAGCTGGTCGGGGTGGAACTGGACAAGGGCGAGACCCGCTCGGACTGGCTGCAGCGCCCGCTCACCGCCTCGCAATGCAGCTATGCCGCGCTGGACGTGGTCTACCTGAAAACCATCCATGAACAGCTGGCTAAACGTCTGCAGCAACGCGACCGCAGCGCCTGGCATGCCGAGGATTGCGAGCGTCTGAAAAGCCGTGCCAGCCATCGCGACGGCGACCCGCAACCGCAACGCACGATGCGCGCCGCCGCCGAATGGCCGGCCGCACAGCAAGCCCTGCTGCGCCGCCTGCTGCAGTGGCGCGACCGCAGCGCGCGCCGCCTCGACGTGCCGCGCCCGTGGCTGCTCGACGACATCCTGGCGCTGAGCCTGGCGCAGCAGCCGCCGGCCAGCCTCGCCGATCTCGAACAACGCAGCCGCGGCCAGCGCGCGCTGCGCTCGGCCCAGCGCAGCGAATTGCTCGAAGTGCTCATCCCCGCCGTCAGCGCAGAGGAGATCGCCGCCACTGTGCGCATCCCCGGCCATCCGCAAGGCGAAGCGAAGAAGTCGCTAGCGGCGATGAAGCAACTCGTCGACAGCCTCGCGGGCGAACTCGACCTGCCGCCCGGCCTGCTGTGCCCGCGCAAGGCGCTGGAGGAATACGTGGTCACCGCCGAATGGCCCGAGTTCCTCGAAGGCTGGCGCCGCGAGGTACTGCACGACCGTCTCGTCGCCCTGCTGCCCGGCTGAGCCCAGCTTGGCTCAGGCCTTGGCGAACCCCCACACACGCTGCTAACATTCGCGGCTCACGTGGGGCGGTAGCTCAGCTGGGAGAGCGTCGCGTTCGCAATGCGAAGGTCGTGGGTTCGATCCCCATCCGCTCCACCATCGAATAAAGAAAGCCTTCGGCTCTGCCGAGGGCTTTTTTTTGAGCTGCCACATTTCCGTCATGGGCAGCGCCTAGGGTTGCCGGATGAGACGCGCAGTTCGTTCGATCTGGCGACATGCTGGCTGTTGCCGTATCTCTACGGTGGATCGTGCCGACCCGGGTGGTGAGCGATGACGCTCTCGCGTCGCCGCTTTCTGTGCGGAGCCGGTAGTCTGATCGGGAGCTATGCGCTCGCCGATGTGCTGCGTGCGGCGTCGGCGCGTACGATGCCGATGCGCGTGGCGATGCCGACGCTGGCGCCGCCAAAGGTGCCGCTGGTGAATCCGGCCACCTTGGCGCGTTTCGTCGATCCGCTGCCAGTGCCGCCCATCGCGCGCCCGTCCGGCCAGCGCACGCATCCGGCTTATCCTCGCCGCAGCCTGCCGTATTACCGGATGGAGATGCGCGCATTCAGCGCGCGCGTGCATCGCGACCTGCCGCCCACGCTCATGTGGGGTTACGACGGCCGCTCACCCGGCCCGACCTTCGAGACCGTGCGCGGCGAACCGCTGCTGATCGAATGGGTCAATGCGCTGCCGACGACGCACTTCCTGCCGATCGATCACAACATCCACGGCGCGGAACGCACGAAACCCGCGGTGCGCACGGTGACGCATGTGCACGGCGCGCGCGTGCCGGCCGGCAGCGATGGCTGGCCGGAGGACTGGTTCGCGCCGGGCCATTCGGCGCTGCTCCACTATCCGGGCGTGCAGGAGGCGGCAAGCCTGTGGTACCACGACCATGCGATGGGCATCACCCGGCTCAACATCTACGCCGGATTGTTCGGCGCGTTCAATGTGCGCGATGCGGACGAGCAGTCGCTTGGCCTGCCATCCGGGGACTGCGATCTGCCGCTGATCCTATGCGACCGCCTGATCGCGCAGGACGGCCAGCTGTACTACCCGGTCTCGGACGATCCATCCGCGCCATGGGTGCCGGAATGCCGCGGCAACAGCGTGCTGTGCAACGGCAAGCTCTATCCTTACTTCGACGTGGAGCCGCGGCGTTACCGCCTGCGCCTGATCAACGTGGCCAACACCCGCTTCTTCGATCTGTCGCTGTCGCAGGGACACGTGTTCCAGCAGATCGGCAGCGACCAGGGGCTGCTGGCTGCACCGCTGCAGCGCCTGCGCGTCGAGCTCTATCCGGCCGAGCGTGCCGACGTGGTGGTGGATTTCACCGGCATGCCCGGGCAGACCGTACACCTGCATCAGCAGTCCGAGCCCATTCTGGAGTTTCGCGTGCGCGACCGCGGGCGGCCCGATCCGTCGGTCCTGCCGGCGACGCTGCGGCCGGTGCCACGCATCGACCCCGCAACGGCGGTACGTCATCGCATGCTGACCGTGGGCGAACAGGACGACGCGAGCGGCAACCCGATGATGATGACGCTGGACGGCCGGATGTGGTCCGATCCGGTGACCGAAAAGCCGAAGCAGAACACGATCGAAACCTGGAGCTTCGTCAACGTCACCGGCGACGCGCATCCGATCCATCTGCACCTGGTGCGCTTCCAGATCATCGACCGGCGCCCTTTCGACTTGTTTGCATGGAACGCCAGCCGCGTCGTCAAGTACATCGGGCCGGCGCAGCTTCCCCCACCGCACGAGGCCGGCTGGAAAGATACCGTGCGTGCCGATCCCGGCATGGTCACGCGCATCGCCATGCGCTTCGAGGGCGAACCCGGTCGCTACGTATGGCATTGCCATTACCTCGAACACGAGGACAACGAAATGATGCGGCCCTACCAGTTGCTGCCGGCATGAACAACATGCTGGATCGCCCGCGCGATGGCTCGCGGGTGAGCGGTAGCCGCACTGTCATATTGAGCTCGCGCACTGTCGCGTCAGCGCCAACGTAGCGTCATCTGCGGGGACCAAACTACGGCCGGTTTGCGGAGCGCACCACGCACGCAAGCCAGCAATCAGGGGGATTACTCGAAGACAGCCTTTGCCGGTCGTCAGCAGGAGATCCTGTCATGCATACAGTGTTTGGCCGCAAGCGGTTGAAGCCGCTGCTCATCGGTGTATTCGCCGCCGGCCTTGCCGGCGTCGTCAGCGCACAATCCACGCCACCCGACAAGGACGCGACGTTTCGTCAACATGTGCCGGGCGCCGGCACGCTTCATCAACCCGGGTTGCCCGGTGGCATCGTCACCTTGCATCGCCCCCGCCGCGGCGGCGATCGCAGCGATCTCACGCGGACACCGATCAAGCACGTCATCCTGCTGATCGGCGAAAACCGTACCTTCGACCACGTCTACGCCACCTATCAGCCGCCGCGCGGGCAGAGCGTGCGCAACCTGCTGTCCGAAGGCATCGTGAACGTGGATGGCACGCCAGGGCCGAACGTCGCCGCCGCCCGCCAGTGGCAGGCATCGAACTCCGGCGCCTACTCGGTGGCGCCCACGCATACCGCGCCTTATGCACTGCTGCCGGCGATGAACACCGGCGGTGCGCCGACCCAGGCACCGTTCGCGTCGGCGGCGCAGGCGCAGTCCATCGAACCGGCGCTGCCGCAAGAGGACTACGCTGAACTTGCCGAAGGCGGTACCGGCCTGCCGAATCACGTCATCGATACGCGCTTTCCAACCCAACTGCCGAACGCTCCGGTCGACATGCATGCGTCGATCAGCGCCAGCGACTACGCCAACAGCCCGGTCCACCGCTTTTTCCAGATGTGGCAGCAGCTCGACTGCGATGTGCAGACAGCCACGCCGCATAACCCGAGCGGCTGCCGCAACGATTTGTTCCCCTGGGTCGAGACCACCATAGGCGCCGGCAACAACGGCAGGGCGCAACCGGCCGGCTTCACCGACCAGAGCACCGGCGAAGGCTCCACGGCGATGCAGTTCCTCAACATCGCGCAAGGCGATGCGCCGTATTTCGACGAGCTGGCGCGCAACTACACGCTGAGCGACAACTTCCATCAGTCGGTGATGGGTGGTACCGGCGCCAACCACATCATGCTCGGTTTCGGCAGCCTGATTTACTACGCCGATCCGCAAGGCCGTCCGGCCATGCCACCGGCGAACCAGATCGAGAATCCCGATACGCAACCTGGTACCAACAATTGGTACGTGCAGGACGGTTACGGCGGCGGCTCCTACGTCAACTGCGCCGACGACAAGCAGCCGGGCGTGGGACCGGTCAAGTCCTATCTGCGCTCGCTGCCTTACCGCACCTTCCGCGGCACCGACTGCAGCCCGGGCGCGTACTACCTGGTGAACAACTACAACCCGGGCTACCTCGGCGACGGCACGCCTGCGCCGCTGGGCAGCAAGCAGTTCACCATCCCGCCCACCACGCAAGACAATCTCGCACTGCTGCTGGAACGCCATCGCGTCAGCTGGAAGTACTACGGCGAAGGCTGGGGCAATGGCAAGGAAAACGGCGAGGCCGGCACGTTCTGCAACATCTGTGATCCGTTCCTGTACTCCACCCAGGTAATGACCAACCCCGACCTGCGCGACAACAACCAGGACATCAACGACCTCTACACCGATATCCAGAACGATACGCTGCCGGCCGTGTCGATCGCCAAGCCCGACGGCATTCTGGACGGCCATCCGGCCTCGTCGAAGCTGGAACTCTTCGCCGGCTACGTGAAGAAGATCGTCGACATGGCCAAGGCGAATCCGAAGGTGTGGAACGACACCGTGATCATGGTGACGTTCGATGAAGGCGGCGGCTACTACGACTCGGGCTATGTGCAGCCGATCGACTTTTTCGGCGATGGCTCGCGCATTCCGCTGCTGGTGATCTCGCGCTACTCCCAGGGTGGCCGCGTAGTGCACACGTACTACGACCATGTGTCCTTCGACAAATTCGTCGAGGCGAACTGGGGTCTGCACGAAGCGATCTCGGCGCGCAGCCGCGATAACCTGCCCAACCCGATCGCGCTACGCAGCGACCCTTATGTGCCGGTCAATGCGCCGGCGATCGGCAACCTGATGGACATGTTCGACTTCGACGATGGCGACTCCTCCGAGGCGACCGTCGCCGCCATTAAGGACTGAGCATCGTGCGAATCGCGCCCTGCCTGTGTACAGGCAGGGCGTTCGCCCGTTCCCAAGCTGCGGAGACTGCTCCAACCATGGCTGATTCCATTCCATCGGCGTGGCGCGGCTGCCACCCTTCCCTCGCCGGCCGCGGCCTCGCCCTCATGCTGCTGATCGCAGGCGGCCTCTGCAGTACGCCCAGCCGCGCCGATCCCGGCGATTTCGCGGCGATGCCGGGACTGTGGAAAATCGTGACCACGCCAGTCGATCACGGTCGCCGCGGCAAGCCGGTGATCGAATGGCGTTGCGTGGACGAAGGCGCCGATCCCTGGACCGCTTTCGCCGTTGTTCCCTTGCCCGCGTTGGCCCCTTGTCAGCGCAATAGCCAGCATCGAAGCAGCACGGACCTGACATGGACGATGAGTTGCGGCGAAAACTCCCAGGGACGCGGCCGCGTGGGCTTCGATTCGGCGGAGCACTACACCGCCAGCATCGTGCTGCAGGATCGCGGCGAAGTCGCGCGTGTCGAAGGCCAGCGCCATGCCGCATGCACCAGTCCCAGCGACTGAGCAAGGAAAGCGGCATCATCCCGCTCCTGCCCTGACTTTCCCGGCCTGCCGACATTGGCCGGCACGCACAAGGGGCAGCTCGGGTCGGCTTTGATCAATCGGCGGCGGCGGGTGCCGGAAACATCAAGATGGTGATTTCCTTGCCTTGGGGTATCTGCAGGGTCGGCGTGCCCAGGGCGGCGATGCGGCCCTTGAACGCATCCAGCTCTTCGCGCTCGCCCAAGGCGGAGCGGCCGTTCACCGCCCAGACGCGGCCGCCTTGTTTCCAGCGTGCCAGCGCCAGGTCGAGTCGCGGCGTTACCAGCGCGGTGGCCTCGAGCGGCGCGGCGTTTCGGGGTTGCAGCACCATCAGCATGGTGGGCGCATTCGGGTCGCCGGTGAATACGGTATCGCCGGGGCGTACATGGGCGGCCAGCGTGGCTGCGGCCATGTCCCAGCGCGGCTTCGTCTCGATCCGGTAGATCGGCGCAAGATTGACCACGCACAGCAACATCAACGAGGTCATCGCGAAAGGCAGGACGCGGCGCGGCAAGGTGGCCGCGCCCAGGCCGGCCAACACGAAGAACGGCGCCGCGCTCCACAGGATATAGCGCGGCAGCAGCATGGGCTTGACCAGCGATATCGCCAGCAGGCATAGCGGCAGCACGGCAAAGCCCAACAGCAGTACGCGCCCTTCCAGCCGTCTGCGCATATGCCACAGTCCGACAGCCCCCAGCATCCCGACCAGAAGCCCGAGCAAGGGCACCGCCGTGGGCAACACCGTGAAGCGCACTACCGCGGCCATGCGCATCAGATAGGCGCTCTTGGCGGCGACCTTGAGGTTTCGCCAGCTCAACGGGGGAATCCAGTCGAACTTCTGCAACATCTGGCCATCGCTGGCCGCCAGAATCGCGCCGTAGAAAGGCACGCAACACACCAGGATGAGTGCCAGGCTGAGCAGCCAGTTGCGCCGAAAGCCGGTGCGCAGGTCGGGCGGCAGTTCCAGGCGCAGGCCGCGCCAGATCAGCAGCAGCGAAGCATTGGCGGCGATCAGCCACGGTGCCGCGTCGCTGAGCACGTCCAGCGCGCCGATCGTGCCAAGCACATAGGTTGCCCAGCCGCGCCAGTCGGCATCGGGGTGGCGAAGATCCAGCGCGGCGCGCGCCGGATTTTGCGCCAGGCGTACCAGGCCCCACAACGCGATGGTGATCAGCAAGGTGACCAGCGTGTAGGAGCGGGCTTCCTGGCCGTATTGCACTTGCAGCGGCGACAGCGCCATCAGCAGCCCAGCGACGATCGCTGCGCCGCGGCCGCCGATGCGCCGTGCGATGGCGAATACCATGCCGGCCGACAACGCGCCGAACAGCGCCGAGGGAATCCGCAGCAACGCGTTGCCCATGCCGAGTTGCGAGATCAGCTGCAGCAGCAGGAAATAACTCGGCATGTGCCGATTGGCGTAGCTGTCGGCGATCAGGCTGCCTGTGCCGAGATGAATCCGCTGAAAGGTCAGCGCCTCGTCGAGCCAGAACGGCTGGCGTTCGATATGCAGCAGTCGGGCCGCCAGGCCGATGACCAACACGAACAGCGTCCACGCGATGTCGCCTGCCGGCCATTTTCGGATGGCGCCGGTTTGTGCGTTGTCGATCGCGATGAGTGCTTTCAAGGGAAGACCGCCACAGTAATCACGATCGTGGTGTCAGCGCCCCGCTGCACCGCGATCGTGATGGAAAAACATGTCGCTGGCATGACGTCCCAGCGATCTATCCCGACGGGGGTGTGGAAGCTAACGCGAGTCAGGTGAATCGGTTGTCCGAGGATGGGAATGTTCAACCCGTCCTGGACTGGAAAAGCCGCCCGCCATCCTCACACCTTGACGAAATAGGGAATCGCCATCAGCGCGATGCCGATGGCAAGCAGCGGCAACGTACCCGAGACAAAATACGGAAACAGCATCAGCGCCAGTCCGCATGCCAGCGGAACGACTGCCCGCTGTTTCCTGCCATACAGGAAAAAACCGAAGCCGATCGACCCGAACAGGACGCCCCACAGTAGTGTCGATGCGTTCAATGCTGACCCCGGCGGTTGCGATCTGGGTTGTGGACTGGATGGCAGGATCCTACTCCACGCCGGGCCGTGCGATCCGGGCATGTGCTGTCATGCACTTTTCCGGGAGCCGTGGAACGTGCCAGTCTTCCCCAAATCTCTTGGGGCTCGACGGCGCGCATGGCGGGCCGTCAAGCCAGTCATGGCCACACCAGTCGAATGTTGGGGATGGGAGCGCTCATGAAGTCCATTCGGTATTTTGCGTACGCGGCATGCTGCGTGTTTGCGCTTCCAATGTCGGCGCATGCCGCGACTGCGCCGGCATTTCAGTTGAGCGATCTGCAGAAGATCGTGAACCTCAGCGAACCCCAGATTTCGCCGGACGGCAAGCGCATCGCCGTGATCGTGTCGACACCGGACTGGAAGACCGACAAGAGCCAGCAGGAGCTCGACCTGGTGGATGTCGCCAGCGGTGCGCGACGCGCGCTGACCTGGAAGCGCGAGGATATCTCGTCGCCGCGCTGGTCGCCGGACGGCACGCGGCTGGCATTCATCGCCAAGGACGCGGAGACGAAAGAAGGGCAGCTGTACGTGATGCCGATGGACGGTGGCGATGCGTTGCGCGTCACCGAGATCAAGCGTGGCGTGGATGCGTACAGCTGGAGTCCGGATGGCAAGCAGATCGCGTTCGTCAGCGAGGATGAGCCGGCCAATGCGAAAGCCATCAAGGAACACGACGACGCATTCCAGGTCACCGACAACCACTTCCTTACCCGCGCCGCCCTCACGCCATGGCACCTGTGGCTGGTGCCCAGTGCCGGCGGCACGGCGAAACGACTCACCCACGGCGACTACAGCCTGCAGACCGACCAGCAGGACAACGCGCCGATACCCGCCTGGAGCCGCGACGGACACAGCATCGCATTCACGCATTTCCCCGGTGCGTACTGGGGACCGTCGTTCCATTCGGTGATCGCCGCGATGGACGCCGCTGGTGGCGAAACGCGCACGCTGGCTTCCGCCGAGGGAGCGATGAGCGCCACCTATGCGCCGGACGGCGACAGCTTTGCCTTCATGCGCCCGCGCAGTGGCGACCAGAACAACGGCAACGCGGTCTACGTGACAGCGAACGGCAAAAGCCGCGATGTCACCGAGATGCTGGCGCGCAACGTCAACAGCTACGTCTGGCTGCCGCGCGGCAAGGCGCTCCTGCTGGCAGGCGGCGAAGGAACGCGCTCGGTGCTGTGGGAGCAGCCGCTGTCCGGTGCGGCGAAGAAGCTCGATCTCGGCGACGTCGAAGCCGGCACCGACGTGAGCGTGTCGAAGGCCGGTGCATTGACCTTCATCGGCAGCACCCCGACGCATCCGGGCGAGCTGTATGTGATGGATTCGGCGGACGCGAAACCGCGTCGACTCACCGACCTCAACACGTTCATCGACAGCCTCACGCTCGGCCGCACCGAATCGATCGATTGGCAGGGACCTGACGGTTTCCGCGAAGACGGCGTACTGACTTACCCCGTCGGCTATCAGCGCGGACAAACCTATCCGCTGGTATTGGTGATCCACGGTGGCCCGGAAGAATCATCCACGGTGAAGTTCGCGCCACTGCCGCAACTGCTGGCTGCCGCAGGCTTCGTGGTGTTCCAGCCGAATTACCGCGGCAGCAATAATCTCGGCGACGCCTACCAGCACGCGATACTGCGCGATACCGGCGTCGGTCCCGGCAAGGACGTGATGGCGGGCGTGGACGCGGTGAAGAAACTCGGCATCGTCGACACGCAACGCATCGGCGTCAGCGGCTGGTCGTACGGCGGCTACATGACCACCTGGCTCACCGGCCACTACCCGGTATGGAAGGCCGCGGTGTCCGGCGCGGCGCTGACCGACTGGGTGATGGATTACACCGTGTCCTACTACCAGACCGGCGACACCTATTTCTTCGGCGGCTCGCCGTGGATGGCGAAATACCAGGACATCTGGCGCGAACAGTCACCGATCACGTATGCGCACAACGTTACCGCACCGACCTTGATCATGGGGGACGTGGGCGATCCCAACGTACCGCTGCTGAACAGTTACGAGTGGTACCACGCGCTGCGCGACAACGGCGTACCGGTGGAGTTCTACGCCTACCCGGTGGACACGCATTTCCCCAAGGACATCGTGCGCACCACCGATGTATACCGCCGCTGGGTGGGCTGGATGAGCCAGCATCTGCAACGCGCGCCCTGAGCAAACCAGGGCCTCGCAAGGAGGGTCGGCATCTCCAGCTAGTGGCTGCCGCCGGCCGTTGTCCCGCACAGTTTTTCCATCAACTCGGCTTGCACATCGCGAGCCGGTTCGGTACTGGCCATCGGCGGATGCAGGTATTGGCCGTCGGAATGCAGCAGCAGCGCACTCGTGTTGTCGGTGAGATAAAGCTCCAGCGCGTTGCGCACGCGTTGCTGCAGCTTTTTTCCTTCGATCGGAAACGCCGTTTCGACACGGCGATCCAGGTTGCGCTCCATCAGGTCGGCACTGGATAGGTATAGCCGCGGCTCGCCGTTGTCGGCAAACCAGTAAGCGCGGCTGTGTTCCAGGAAGCGGCCGATGATCGAGCGCACGCGGATATTCTCCGAGACGCCTTCCACTCCGGGGCGCAGGCAGCATATGCCGCGCACGATCAAGTCGACCTGCACGCCGGCGATGCTGGCCTTGTACAGCGCACGGATGACCTTCGGTTCGGTCAGCGCGTTGACCTTGAAGATGATCCGCGCCGGCTTGCCGGCGGCGGCGTGCGCGGTTTCCCGCGCGATCAGTTCGAGCAAGGTCTTCTTCAGCGTGAACGGCGCATGCAGCAGCTTCTTCATGTGCAGCAACTTGCCCATGCCGGTGAGCTGGCTGAACAGCTTGTGCACGTCCTCGCACAACGCGGCGTCGGAGGTGAGCAAGCTGTAGTCGGTGTACAGCCGTGCGTTGCCGGTGTGGTAGTTGCCGGTGCCCATGTGGGCGTAACGCACCAGTTCGTTGCCTTCGCGGCGCTGGATCAGCATCAGCTTGGCGTGCGTCTTGATGCCGACCACACCGTAGATCACCATCGCGCCGGCCTGCTGCAGACGCGAGGCGAGCGTGAGGTTGGATTCCTCATCGAAGCGTGCACGCAGCTCGACCACCGCGGTCACTTCCTTGCCGGCGCGCGCCGCGTCGACCAGCGCATCGACGATTTCCGAATTCGCGTTGGTACGGTACAGCGTCTGCTTGATCGCCAGCACCTGCGGATCGCCGGCCGCCTGGCGCAGCAAGTCGACCACCGGCGAGAACGATTCGTACGGATGCAGCAGCAGCACATCCTGCTTGCCGACGACCTGGAACAGGTCCTCGGCATGCTTGAGCGCTTTCGGCAACACCGGGGTGAACCGGGGATATTGCAACTGCGGATAACCCGCCTCGCTGGCAATGCGGAACAGCCGCGCCAGATTCACCGGCCCGTTCACCTCGTACAGCTCCGACTCGGCGAGACCGAACTGCTTGAGCAGGTAGTCGGTCAGATCCTTTGGACAGTTGTCGGCCACCTCCAGCCGCACCGCATCGCCGAACCGACGCGAGTACAGCTCGCCGCGCAGCGCCAGCGCCAGATCCTCGACGTCTTCCGGATCGAGCGTGAGATCGGCGTTGCGGGTCAGCCGGAACTGGTAGCAGCCGAGTACCTGCATGCCGGGAAACAGTTCCTCCGCGTGCGCATGGATCATCGAGGACAGCAGCACGTAGTTGTCGCCGCCCTCGCAGATTTCCAGCGGCAGGCGGATCAGTCGCGGCAGCACGCGTGGCGCCGGCACAATGGCCAGGCCGGAGTCGCGTCCGAACGCATCGACGCCGTCCAGCCGCACGATGAAGTTGAGGCTCTTGTTGACCAGCAACGGAAACGGATGGGTCGGATCGAGCCCGATCGGCGTGATCAGCGGCGCCACCTCGTCGCGGAAATAACGGCGTACCCACAGCTTCTGTTTGTGCGTCCATTGCGTGCGGCGGACGATGCGGATGCCGTGCGAAACCAGCTCCGGCAGGATCCGCTCGTTGAGGATCGCGTACTGCCGCTCGATCTGCTTGTGCGCGATCTCGCTGATCTCGGCCAGCGCGCGCTTCGGCGGAATGCCATCCGGACCGATCAGCTCGTGATCCAGCGCGATCTGGCCTTTCAGCCCGGCGACTCGGATCTCGAAGAACTCGTCCATGTTGCGCGAAAAAATCAGCAGAAACTTCAACCGTTCCAGCAGCGGCGTACGTTCGTCCAGCGCCTGATCCAGCACACGGATGTTGAACTGCAGCTGCGACAGCTCGCGGTGGATGTACAACCGGTTGTCGGTGAGATCCACCGATGCTGCCGCTGGCGAAGCATCGTTGGCGGCCGGCACCGAAGTATCGGTCGGCGAATTCTCGCGAATCAGGTGGCTGTTCATCGGTGCACCGGGTCCGTAAAGATGGCTACAAAGTTCCAGCATGGTACCGCGCTGCCGGTGATGGCTCAGTCAGCCTACCGGAACCGTTCGGCCAGCACTCAGGTTGCAACATTCTTCTGACCGGTAAATGACAGCTGCTCCCACAACGGCTGGCACATGCGGGCCATGGGCGATTGTCTTATGGTTGTCATCCCCTGCGGCGGCGTGACGCCGTGCCTCATCCCCCAGCCGAACGTCCCCCATGCAGACCCGCGTCGAAAGCGCCCCGCTGTCTCCCGCTGCCATTCCCGTGTCGACCGATACACCGGCCAGTTCGCCATCCAGCGAAGGCACCGCCTTCAGCGTGCTTGGCGGCATCAGCTTCGCGCACATGCTCAACGACATGATCCAGTCGCTGATCCTGGCGATCTATCCGATCCTGAAAAGCGATTTCCATCTGAGCTTTGCCCAGGTCGGCTTGATCACGCTGACCTACCAGCTCACCGCTTCGATGCTGCAGCCGCTGGTCGGCATGGTCACCGACCGCCGACCGATGCCGTACTCGCTGCCGGTGGGCATGGGCTTCACCTTGTGTGGTCTGTTGCTGCTGGCGGTGGCGCCGAACTTTCCGATCCTGTTGCTGGCCGCCGCGCTGGTCGGCACCGGCTCGTCGGTGTTCCATCCGGAGTCCTCACGGGTGGCGCGGATGGCTTCCGGCGGCCGGCATGGCCTGGCGCAGTCGCTGTTCCAGGTGGGCGGCAACACCGGTTCGTCGCTGGGGCCGCTGCTCGCCGCCTGGATCATCGTGCCGCATGGGCGCGGCAGCGTGGCGTGGTTTTCGCTGGCGGCACTACTGGCTATCGTCGTGCTGCTGCAGATCGGGCGCTGGTATGGACAACATCACGTCGCACGCAGCAAATCGGCGGCACGGCATCTGACCGTCGTGGCGCTGTCGCGCAACCAGATCATCGGCGCGCTGACGATTCTCGGCCTGCTGGTCTTCTCCAAGTATTTCTACCTGGCCAGCCTCAGCAGCTATTACACCTTCTACCTGATCCACAAGTTCGGCGTGTCGGTGCAGAGCGCGCAGGTGCATCTGTTCGTATTCCTGTTCGCCGTGGCCGCCGGTTCGCTGATCGGCGGTCCGATCGGCGATCGGATCGGGCGCAAGTGGGTGATCTGGGTGTCGATCCTCGGCGTCGCGCCGTTCTCTCTGCTGCTGCCGCACGCGAACCTGATGTGGACTGGCGTACTCACCGTGGTCATCGGCTTGATCCTGGCCTCGGCATTCTCGGCGATCCTGGTCTACGCACAGGAGCTGATCCCCGGCCGGGTGGGCATGATCTCGGGATTGTTCTTCGGCTTCGCCTTCGGCATGGGCGGCATCGGCGCCGCCGTACTGGGTGGCTTGGCCGATGCCCACGGCATCGAATATGTCTATCGACTGTGCGCGTTTTTGCCGCTGATGGGTTTGATTACGGTGTTTCTGCCGGATATCGAGAAGCGGGCTCACGTTTGATGTTTTTGTGGGGGCGACTTCGGTCGCGAGGGCTCTTGCTCATTTTTGCTGATGAAGTGCAGAGCTTTCACCCTCCTGCGGAGGGCGAGTTACTTCTCTTTTGCTTGTCCAAAAGAGAAGTAACCAAGAGAAAACGACACCCCGCTTACGCGCTTTGCGGGCATCGTGCCCGCAAAGTCCGCGGGTGGGTTACGGGGTTTGTCGACAGGGCCTCCTGCCCTGACGCCAAACTGGCCGGCATCCCTGCCGGCCACCCTGCGGGCTGTTCCTCCACCCACCCGCCGCTTCAGAGGGGCCCCGGGTAGAGCAGCGGGCCTTCCTGGCCCGCACTCGGTGAAAAGCCGAAGCGAAGCGTCGCTCTGGCTGTTGACCTGGCTCTTCTGAAAACTGCAGGCCACGATGGCCTGCTGCTCTACCCGGGGCCCCTGTGCGGCGGTGAGACGGGGTCGACAGGCCGCGTAGCGGGAGTCGACAAGGAGGTCGACTCCTTTTCGCCAGGGCAGGATGCCCTGTCGAAAAGCCCGGCCCCGGCTCACGGACTTGCCGCCCAGATGGGCGGCAAGCGCCAAGCGGGGTGGCCTTCTCTTTTGGTTACTTTTCTCTTGGCCACACAAGAGAAAAGTGACTCGGGCGCCACAGGCGCACGAAAGCTCTTCGCTTCAAACCAACAACCCAAAGCAAGAGCATCGCCCGCAAGCGGGCTCCTACAAGAAAATCCAGCAGGTGCCGATCACCACTAGCCTCAGCTCATGCACATGCCACCCATGGATGAGCGGCAGCGCGTTATCTGCCGCTGATGGAGCTCATTGCAGCGAGACGGCCTCGTGAGGCTGTCCCGATAACGGCCCACCAGCCGTTGACCGGGTTCGATTGACCAACTTGTGCTCGTACATCGAGCGATCGGCATTGGCATACAACTGCAGCTCGTCGTCACCGTCTTCGGGTGAGAGCGCCAGACCCACGCTGACACTGATCGAGAGGCGAACCCCCTGGCACTCGACCTCGGACTCCAGTGCCGTCGCAAGCTTGTGCGCGATGCGCTCGACGGCCGCCCGATGGGACATGCTGGTCAGAATGGCCGCAAATTCGTCACCACCCATGCGCGCCAGGATGTCGCCCTCGCGCATGTGGGACTGCAGACGCTGCGCCACCGACTGCAGCAAGGCGTCGCCCACGGCGTGGCCGTAGCGATCGTTGATCTCCTTGAAGCCATCCAGATCGAGGATCAGCAAGGCCACCCGGCGCGCGCTGCCTCGCGCCTCAGTCAAGGCTGCCTCCAGTTCGCGGACAAACATGCGCCGATTCGGCAGATCGGTCAGCGAGTCGTGCAGCGAGGCATATTCCGCCTGCCCCATCTTCTCCTCCAGCAAGGTGAAGATCATGCCCGTCGCCACCAGAAACTTAGGCAGGTTCCAAACCTCGTTGTCCAGGTGGACTGCGGGGAGATAGGTCTGCAATAGATAAGCCATCGGAAACACCGCCGCCCAGGCAACGAAGCTTATCGTGGTGAATACGACGCCCACGGTGAATCGCGGCGCCCTGTGCCAGAAGAAGAACGCCACCCCGACGTAATAGGAGAACAAGATCCAGACCAGGATCAGGTCGAACGATTCGCGCAGCACCAGGATCGCCTGAACGCTGTACACCACTGCGACACCAAGCACACGAGCCAGACGCTGAAAGCCTTGGGCTCCTTTCTGTTTTCCCCGGAAAACCCACAGCGTGGTCATGACGCCAAGTGCGGTAAGCGCAAGGTACGTGCCTGTCGACTGAACGTCGTATACCAGGCAGCCAAAAAGCACCACCTCAGGGACCGATGCCAGCAACATCAGGTAGAGGTCTTTCACTCGGGCGGTCTGGCGGTCGTTGCCGGCCCAGATGAAGGTGATGGCGGTGAGCAGCAACATCGCCAGAGACACGGCCAATGCTGCATCGGCCGCCTTACCCGGTGGCAGCGCGCTGTTGACGATCTGGGCCACGATGTGGACGAGGATCAGAATCCAACCGATCAACCAGGAACGCAACCGTGTCTGCCGGCTATGTCGGAGCAACGAACCGAATACCAGTACCAGACCGGATATGGCGATGAAATCTGGGATCAGGGAGTAATTCAATCCTGGCCTCCGGCACGGCAAGCACGCGCACAATTCGGCGACGTTCACCGCAGCTATCGGCACATTCCTTCAAATCTTGAGCATGCAACATCTGCTGGGCTAGCGCGAAATGAGGCCGTTCCAGGCGTCCTATCGACCCACCCCGCCCCAACCACGACCAGTTCCGGCGACACATGTGTTTGTGGGAGCGACTTCAGTCGCGATGGCTTTGCGCTTGGTGGTTTGTTTGAAGCGAAAAGCTTTCGTGCGCCGTAGGCGCCCGAGTC